>Ga0105046_10000006_pt1 | contig 196962 bp, 187 predicted proteins | sample MAT03_FD_78385 | JGI IMG/M metagenome (GOLD analysis project Ga0105046, IMG submission 78385) | Freshwater microbial communities from Lake Fryxell liftoff mats and glacier meltwater in Antarctica - MAT-03 (megahit assembly) | ecosystem: Environmental > Aquatic > Freshwater > Ice > Liftoff... | reverse complement strand
GGTGCCGGTGCCGGTGCCGGTGCCGGTGCCGAGTCGGTGAGGGTGAGCGGGCGAACTTTTCTGACCGCAAGGTCAGATCTTCCACGTTCGTTGCGGCGCCAATCTCACCATCGGGCAGGTCATTGGCCCTATCCTCGCACTCGAGCGCTAACCCGCCGTGCACGCGCTCACGAACGACTCGAAGATCTTTGCGTGGATGGGGTACCGGTCCCGAAGTCGTTCGGGATGAAATTGGACCGAGACCAAAAACGGCAACACCGCCAGGTCGGGGTGCGCTTCCAGGGCTTCGATGACGCCGTCCGGGCTCCTGGCGGCAACACGCAGGGGCGGTGCCACGCGGTCGACGGCCTGATGATGGGTGCTGTTGACCCCGAAGGCGGCGTTCCCGGCGAGTTCCGCAAGCAGCGTTCCGGGTTCCGGAAAGACCTCGTGGACGGCCTGGAAACGCTCGGGTTGACGGTTGTGGGAGATGGAACCGGGGCGCTGGAGCGGAAGGTCCGCGATGAGGCTTCCGCCCAGGGCAACGTTGAGGATTTGCTGGCCTCGACAGATGGCCAACAGGGGGCGGCTTTGGCGAAACACTTCGTCGATGAGGATCAATTCGAAGAGATCGCGATCGCCATCGGCGCGAACCACCGTCATGGCGACAGCTGGGGGGAGTTGGGTTGAGTACAGCTCGGGTCGGACATCTTCACCTCCGGTGAGAAGCACGCCCGCGCAGCGGCGGACGGCGTCGCGAACGAGGCCTTGATCGCGGGTGCAAGGCAGGACGAATGGCAATCCACCAGCGGCATAGATGGCGTCGGAGTAACGTTGCGAGAGGCTGATCGCGGCGTCAGGGAACTCCGATCCCTCGCGTTCGGTGTGTGCGGAAACGAGGATGAAGGGTCGCGTTTTCGGCATGGCGATTGAGATTCTAGAGCATGTCGCACGCGCGCATCAGGGTTTCCTGGATGTCGAGCTCGAACGCGGGCGCTGCCGGCGCTTCCGAGAATCTCGAAAAACCGAGGCGGGCCGGCGTTGGGTTGGAGGGGGGCGCCAAGCGGATCTTCAAGGTGATGTCGACGGCCACTTGCCTCGGGAGGTCGGGTGGAGGTTAATCGTCGGCGTGCGCTGGCGGAAAGCGGCCATTCTTGGCGTTGGACTCCTGGGCGGCTCTCTTGGGATGGCGTTACGCCGTCGCGGGCTGGCCGGCGAGGTGTATGGGTTTGTGCGTCGGGAGGCGACGGCGAAGGAGGCCATGGAAGTGGGAGCCGTGGACCGGGCGGGCGGTTCATTGGAGGAGGCCGTTGCGGGAGCGGATCTGGTGGTGTTGTGCACGCCGGTAGCGCAGATGGCTGGATTGGCACGGGAGATTGCGCCGCTCTTGGAGCCGGGGGCGTGTGTGACGGATGTGGGTTCGGTGAAGGAGGCCGTGGTTGTCGCGGCAGAGGGGCCGATTGCAGGGGCGGGTGGATGTTTTATCGGGAGCCATCCCATGGCGGGTTCCGAGCGGACCGGAGTGACTGCGGCTCGGGAAGATTTGTTTTGCCGTGCGGTGTCGGTGGTGACGCCGACGGAGGCGAGTGATGCCGGCGCGTTGGAACGGGTCAGGGGATTGTGGGAAGCGGTGGGGGCGCGGGTTTTGACGATGACGCCGCGGCATCACGACGTGCTGGTGAGTCGGAGCAGTCATCTTCCCCATCTCCTGGCGGCGACCCTGGCCCGGTTTGTGTTGTCGCCGGAGCAACCGGCTGAGCAGGGGTGTTTGTGCGCGACGGGATTTCGTGACACGACGCGGGTGGCATCGGGTTCACCGGAAATGTGGCGGGACATCGCCTTGGGGAATCGGGTGGCCCTTCTGGCGGCGTTGGATGGGATGCAGGGAGCCCTCACGGAATTCCGGGGTCTGCTGGAGGCCGGGGATGGACGGGCAGTGGAGGATTATTTCCGTTTGGCCAAGGAACGACGGGATGCCTGGTGTGGGCATGGGGCGGGGTTGTCGCCCGAATAGACCGAGAGCGTCCGATCGCTTTCGCCAATCGAAACTGGACCTGATCTGCGGGACCTGGAACTCATCTGCGCCGACCGAACCGTGCCACTACCATCACTCATCGAGATTGAGCCCTTGGGGGAAGCCCCAAGGTCGCGTGTCACCGTTCCTGGATCGAAGAGCATCACGAACCGGGCCCTGGTTTTAGCGGCGTTGGGGCGGGGTCGCACCACGCTTCGGGGTGCGCTTTGGAGCGAAGACACCCAGGCGATGACGGAGTGTTTGGAACGACTGGGGTTCGACGTGCGGGTGGAAAGGGACCCGAAGGAGTCGGGCAACAGGACGATTTCCGTGGTGGGTCTCGAGGGAACAATTCCGGCGTCACGAGGAATGGCGGGGCCGGTGGAACTGTTTGTCGGAAATGCGGGGACGGCGGCGCGGTTCTTATCGGCGATGGTGTGTCTCGGGACGGGGGTTTATCGGTTGTCGGGCGTGCCGCGGATGCATGAGAGGCCGCAGGCGGAACTGTTTCGGGCATTGCGCGAATTGGGGTACCGGCTCGAAGCGGTGAATGACCGGCTGCCGGTGGTGATTCATGGGGGTGGACGTCGGCCGGGGCACTGCGCGGTGAGTGTGAACGAGAGTTCGCAGTTTGCATCGGCGCTGATTCTGGGAGCGGGCACGGGTGGCTGGGAGGTGTCGGTGGCGGGCGGCGATGAGGAAGAACTGCCGTATGTGGAAATGACCCGGCAGATGGTCCGCCGATTTCCGGTGAACGGGGGCGAGTTCGTGGTGGAACCGGATGCCTCGAGCGGCAGTTATTTTTTTGGGGCGGATGCGGTGTTGGGACGTGGGACGCGCGGGGGTGGGAGGATTGAAGTGGAAGCGTGGCCGGACTCGGGTTGGCAGGCGGATGCGGCGTTTCCAAAGTATCTGCCGCTTCCGGTTGAAATCTCGAGGGCGACGGACCTGGCGGACAGCATCATGACGGCGATCGTTTTGGCACCTTTTGGGGAGCGGCCGGTACGATTCACGCGTCTGGGGCGGCTCAGGGTTCAGGAGTGCGAGCGGGTGTTCGCCTTGCGGACGGAGTTGGCCCGGTGCGGGGCCCGGGTGGAGGAGGAGGGGGACACGCTGGTGGTTCATCCATCGGCGTTGCACGGGGCGGAGGTGGAGACCTACCGTGATCATCGCATGGCGATGTGTTTTGCGATGGTGGGGCTGAAAGTGGCGGGGATTCGGCTGAAGGATCCGGGCTGTGTTCGGAAGACGTTCCCGAATTTTTTCGCCAAGCTGGCTGAGCCGGCGCCGAGGGGATTGGGCGTTCGGATCCGGGTGCCGGGCCGGGTCGATGTGCTGTCGGGGAGCGCGCTGTTGGCGGATTGAAGGGGTTTGGAAGGATTTTCGACCGTAAACATGAGCAAAAACACCATCGTCATCGCGCTGGACGGACCGAGTGCCAGCGGCAAAGGCACCTGTGGCCGGCACCTTGCCCGCAAACTGGGCTTTCGTTTCGTCGACACCGGGGCGATGTACCGGACGCTGACGTGGCACTGTCTGCGAATGGGAGTGGATATCGCGGATTCGGCGCAGGTGATGGCGACGATTCGGAACTGGGGAGCGGAATTGAAAGTGGAGGAAGGGGAGGTGCGGTTGTTGGTGGAAGGCTACCATCCGGCGGCCGAGATCCGGTCGGACGACGTTTCCAATACGGTGGCGAACGTTTCGCCGATTGCGGGTGTGCGGGTGTGGATGGTGCGCACCCAGCGCGAGTGTTTGGCATTCGGGGATCTGGTGATGGACGGGCGGGATATCGGAACGCATGTCTTTCCGGAGACGCCCTTCAAATTCTTTCTGACCGCGACGGATGAAGTGCGGGCGCGTCGGCGGAAGGCAGAAGGATCGAGGGACAACACGGTGGAGCGTGACCGTCGGGATGCAGCGCGAACGGTGGCGCCCTTGGAACCGGCGCGCGACGCGGTGATCGTGGACAATTCGCACGAGAGTCCGACGGTCACGACGGAGTTCATGCTCGCTCATTTCCAATCGCGCCGCCAATTTCTGGGGCTTTGAGTGCTGAAATGCACGCTACAGGGGAGAGGCGGAAAGGGGCCGTGTTGGTGGCGATTGACGGTCCTGGGGCATCCGGGAAAAGCACGGTGTCGCGAGCTGTGGCGGGGGCGTTGGGCTTCGCGTATGTGGATTCTGGGGCCATGTATCGCACCCTCGGGTGGCACTGCCTGCGAAGCGGAGTCGATCTGAAGGATTTGAAGGCGGTTTCGACGGCCTGCCGGCGTTGGAAGACCCGGCTTTTTTTCGACCAAAACGCGCTCTCGGAAGTGGTTTTGCTCGTGGACGGATACCGGCCGACGGAGGAGATCCGATCGAAGGAAGTGAGCGCGGCGGCCTCCGATGTGGCCGTGGTGGCAGGGGTGCGAGCGTGGATGAAACAGAAGCAGCGGGAGTGCGTCCAGTTCGGGAATCTGGTAATGGAGGGTCGGGACATTGCCACGAACGTGTTCCCGGAGACAGATTTCAAGTTTTGGCTGGATGCCTCCCCTACGGAGCGGGTGCGCCGGCGTCAGGCGCAGGGCGTGGATGAAAACCTCGCGGCGCGTGACCGGCAGGACAGCCAGCGGGCCGTCGCGCCGCTCATGGTGGGGCTGGGCGCGGTACGGATCGACACCACCGGACGTCCGGTGGACGACATCGTGAGGGAGATCGTGGAAAGGGTGCGGGCAACCGAGATCTTGCAGGTCTCAGAAGTCTCATAGGTCCTATAGGTCCCATAGGTCCTATAGGTCCCATAGGTCCCATCGGGGCCCCATGGGACCTATGGGACTCATGTCCGAACTCGGTCGACTCGGGAGGCGGGGGTTTCTAGGGTGGTGGCAGTATGTTTTTGAAGCCGCTGGTGATTGCCGGTCGGGAATTTAAATCGCGCCTCATTTTGGGGACGGGGAAGTTTTCGTCGCCGGAAGCGATGCGGGATGCCTTGACGGCCAGTGGTTGTGACATGGTGACGGTGGCGTTGCGGCGGGCGGACCTTTCCGGGGAGCGCGACCCGTTTGCGAACATCCTGGAGTACGTGGATTCGAGTCGTTACCTGCTGCTACCCAACACGAGCGGGGCGATGAACGCGGACGAGGCGGTGCGATTGGCCCGGCTGGCGAGGGCCGCGGGATTGCCGAACTGGATCAAGCTGGAGATCCACCCGGACCCGCGATTTCTCCTGCCGGACCCGATTGAGACACTGCGGGCGGCGGAGATCCTGGTGAAGGAAGGCTTCGTGGTGCTGCCGTACATCAACGCGGACCCGGTTTTGGCGAAGCGCCTGCAGGAGGTAGGTACGGCGACGGTGATGCCGTTGGGTTCACCCATCGGCTCGAACCGGGGAATCCAAACACGCGATCAGATTCGAATCATTGTCGAACAGGCGACTGTTCCGGTGGTGGTGGATGCGGGCATTGGAGCGCCGAGCCACGCGGCGGAAGCGATGGAACTGGGAGCGGACGCCGTGTTGGTGAACACGGCGATTGCGGTGGCCTCGGATCCGAACCGGATGGCACGGGCCTTTGCCCAGGCGGTGGAGGCCGGCCGGGCGGCGTACGAAATCGGACTCGCCGAAGCGCGAAGCGAAGCGACTGCAACGAGTCCGCTGACCGGCTTTCTGGGCTAGCGGCCCTTCGGATCCAGGTTCTGTTTTAAATCGTCGTCGGTGGCGGTCGACGCAACGCCGTTCGGGGGGACCTCGACTTTGGCGATCCAGAGCAGGGCATTGAGAAGCACTTTCCGGAATTCGTCATTGGCCCAGTTCCGGTGGAAGTGGGCGCCGGTGAAGCCGAAGCCGCGACCGCCATCGGGGCGTTCGGTGCACCACATGACGTGCTGGATTTCACCGCGGGCGACGGAAGCGCGGACGTGGGGATTGCCGCTGTGAGGGCCGTCGGGGCGGTCGAGGGTGCTCTTGGGCGGGTGGGCGCTGAGAATCGGGGTGACGCCCTTCATGCCTTCGGGAAAGCGCATGTGATAATACCATTCGTCCCGGGCCTTGAATGGTTTGACGCCACGGGTGATGGGATGCTCGGGAAATGCGGTGAACTCAGCGTCCCAATGGGGATTGACGCTCCAGAAGGTTTCGAAATAGCCCCCGGTCCACTTCAGCCAAGCCTCGCCGGGATCCCCTTTCGGAACCTCGACCCCGTAGTGGCAGGTCCCAAGACCAACGCCTTGTGCCATGAGTTCCCCGAGTTTTTTGAGGCGTTCCGGTCGGATGGCGGGGTGCCCATTGCCGCCATCGCAATAGACGAACACCGCCGCGGCGCGATCGAAGGCGTTGTCGTTGGTGGGCCAGCCGTTGCGATGAACCTCGGCGCGGACGCCGGGTTGCTCGTTGAGTTTCTTGGCGAGGAGTTGGCAGCCGGCGTGGTGTTCATGTTCACCCGGTCCGTGGCTGGGAGAGCCGGCGATCAGGACGATCTTCGTTTCAACCACGGCCCGTGCGGTGGTGGTGGCGCCAAGACACGCGACAGCCAGGAGGGCGAAGAGGCGGAGTTTCATGGGCTGAACCTTGGCGAGAACGGGGCCGGCCTGCAACCATCGGTCTGATTCAGGTCAACACTCGGCGGCTGTTTTCGCGAAGCCAGCGTTCCGCATCGCGCCACGCGGGAAAGAACTGCTCGACCACCGCCCAGAACCGGCGCGAATGGTTCATTTGACGGAGGTGAGCGAGTTCGTGGGCGATGAGGTAATCCCGGACAAAGAGTGGTATTTGGACGAGGCGCCAGTTGAGAGAGATGGTGCCTCGGCGCGAGCAGGAGCCCCAGCGCGAGCGCTGGTCACGCACCTGGACCCGCTCGATGGTGAGATGGTGGAGGTCTGCAGCGCCAAGAACCAGAGGCGGCAGCTCTGCCGCGGCGAGGGAACGCAGGTGACGTTCGACCGCGGGGCGCCAGTCCTTGTCGCGGGGCGGGAGGGGAAAGACAAAGTCGCCGATTCGCGCGTGGTCGGTGTGGGTGACGATGGGCAGGCGGTCCCCCCGGAACCAGACCAGGGAACCGGGTCCCCAACTCGCCTTGTGGCTGGGCGTCTGGGCGACCCGCAGCAACTGTTCGCGAATCCAGGATTCCTTTTCGATGGCGAAACGTCGGGCGAAGGCTTCGGTGCCACCCCGTGGGATGGTGACATGGACGATCCCGTCGCGGGAGACGCGGAGGATATAGCGACGGGCGCGAGAGTTCTTCTTGAGGGTGAGCGGAATGGCGGCAGGCAGGATTGGCTGGGGCGGCGCAGTGGCATGTTGGGAATCATCCGAGGAGGGGACCGCAGGCGGCGGCGAGGTGTTTCCGGATGCGGGAGAAGGAGTTGGGACTGGAGCAGTCCCAGGGACGGACCTGGGCGGTGAAGGGGCCGCAGGGCGTTCGGTGAGCCAGAGCTCAAGCTGCTGGAGCCAGCTATGGGGCACGCCGAAAGGGTGCTCGGACGGGGCTGGATTTGGCGAGAGCGGAGGCGAGGGAGGGCGGGAGGTTGCGGAACGTCTTTGCGGGGTGTAGGGCGGAAGGTAGGGTGACCCCCAGTCATGACTGACGAGCAAGCAAGCGGAGTGAAGTTGGGGCGGTTGAAGTCCCTGGGACAGTTGCTGAACCCGGTGGTTCACGTGGGCAAGGGGGGATTGTCGGAGTCCCTGGTGGCGACGGTGGATCAGGCCCTGAAAGACCACGAACTGATCAAGGTGAAGTTCGAGGCGGTGAAGGAGCAGAAAAAGGTGTTGGCGCCCGAACTGGCGGCGAAGACGGGCAGCCGGATGGTTCAGCGGGTGGGGAACGTGGTGGTGCTGTACCGGGAACATCCGGACCCCGAGCAACGGAAGATCCGGTAAACCTCAGGGGGTCGCGCGCACGGTGTAACCGCCGGATTTCTCGTCGTGGACCAGCTTGAGGAGGCCGCGATGCTGGGCTTCGTGGAGGAGTTCGTTAAACGACCGGCAGCCGTAGGCGCGCTCATTGAAGCCCGGGTTGCGGCGTTTCAAGGCCTGCTTGATCATGGAACCCCAGATGTGTTCGTCCTCCTCGCGTTCCTCGGTCAGGGCATCAAGGGTTTCGGCGACCATGACGAGGGCCTTTTCAAGCGAAGGACCCGCGTGGGGATCTGCCGGCGAGTTCACAGGGCTGGAATGGAGCGGCTGGGGTGTGGGACTGGGTTGGGGCGTCGACGTGGAGCTGGCGAGGGAGGAGGACTGGGTCGCGGAAGCACGGGATGCGATGGCGCGGGGGCGGGCGGGTTCCTTGGCGCGGACCACCCGCACGAGATCGTCGTAATACAGGAACTCGTCGCAGTTCTTGATGAACAGATCGGCGGTGGAGTTTTTGACGCCGACGCCGACGACTTTTTTGGCGTTTTCGCGAAGTTTGCTGACGAGGGGTGAGAAGTCGGAGTCGCCGCTGACGATGACGAAGGTGTCGACGTGGCCCTTGGTGTAGCAGAGGTCGAGGGCGTCCACGACCATCCGGATGTCGGCGGAGTTCTTGCCGGACTGTCGGATGTGGGGGATTTCGATGAGCTCGAAGGCGGCCTCGTGGAGGTCGCGTTTGAATTCCTTGAACCGGTCGAAGTCGCAGTAGGCCTTTTTGACGACGATATGCCCCTTGAGCAGGAGGCGTTCGAGGATCTTCTGGATATCGAAGCGGGGGAAGTGAGCGTCCCGGGCACCGAGGGCGACGTTTTCGAGGTCGAGGAAGACCGCCATGGTGGCGTTGGAATCATGGGCGCTCATAGGACTAGGGTACGACAGGGGTAGGGTTGGTCGGATGGTTTGCCGGCGGAAAGCGAAAAGGTGGGGAAAGGGAGGGCGTCCGGAAGTTGCCAACCGGCGTGGCACTCCGACAGACTGAACCCCACATGTCGGCGCCGTTCTACATCACGACAGCCATTGATTACCTGAATGGCCAGCCTCATCTGGGGCACGCTTATGAGAAGGTGGTGACGGACGTCATTGCCCGCAGCCGGCGGAGTCTGGGGGAGTCGGTGTTCTTCCTGACGGGCCTGGACGAGCATGGGCAGAAGGTCCAGCAGGCGGCGGTGGCGGAGGGGAAGTCGCCGCAGGACTATTGTGATGAATTGGCGGTGGTGTGGAAGGGGTTGGCGACGAAGCTCAACCTGAGCCACGACGACTTCATCCGGACGACGGAACCACGGCATCGGCAGGTGGTGCAGGCAGTGCTGGCGAAGCTTCACGCGCAGGGTGAGTTTCGGGTGGGCACTTACGAAGGCTGGTACTCGCCGAAGGAAGAGACATTTCTGACCGCCAAGGACCGGCTTCCGGACGGTCTTTTTCCGGCCAGCTACGGCGAGGTGATCACCCTGTTGGAGAGCAATTATTTCTTCCCGCTGAAGCCGTATCAGGCGTGGTTGATCGACCACATCGAGTCGAATCCGGACTTCATCCGGCCGGCCTACCGACGGAACGAGGTGCTTGGATTTTTGCGGAGCGAGACGCTGGAGGACCTGTGCATTTCCCGGCCGAAGGCGCGCCTCGCGTGGGGGATTCCGCTGCCGTTCGATTCGGAGTACGTGACCTACGTGTGGTTTGATGCGTTGACCAACTATGTGACGGTGCCGGCGTCGATGGGGGATGCGGGGGCGGCGGGGCCGTTGGGATTGCCGGTGCGGGCGGATGCGCCGTTGCTCTGGCCAGCGGTGCACGTGATCGGGAAGGACATTCTGAAGTTTCACACCGTGTACTGGCCGATCATGTTGAAGGCGGCCGGGCTGCCGGTGCCGCGCCAGGTGCTGGTGCATGGCTGGTGGCAGAAAGACGGCCAGAAGCTGAGCAAGACCACGGGCAACGTGGTGGATCCCATCGCGATGGTGGAGGACTGGGGCGTGGATGCCTTCCGGTATTACGTGACCCGGGAGCTGGACTTGGGACCCGACGGCAACTGGACGGATGCGGGCTTTGCGGCGCGCTACCAGGCGGAACTGGCGAACGGGTTGGGGAACCTGGTGAATCGGTCGCTCAAGATGCTGAAGAGCTACCGGGCCGGCAAGGTTCCTGCCCGTTCCGATACGCTCGCGGCAGATGCGACGCGGTCCGCGGATGCGGTGAAGGCGGCGTATGTGGCATTCGAACTCCAAGGGGCGTTGATCGCGGCCTGGGAGTTGGTGAATCGGGCGAACAAGTACGTGGAAGAGACGGCGCCGTTCAAACTGGCAAAGGATCCGGCCCAATCGGCCCGATTGGACGAGGTGCTCTACAGTCTGGTCGAGGCTTGCCGGGTCTTGGCCGTTCTTCTGTGGCCGGTAATTCCCGAGACGGCCGGAAAGATGTACTCGCAACTGGGACTGACGGGAGCCCCTGACCGTATGGAGGCAGCGCGCTGGGGCGGGATGGTCGCCGGCAGCGACGTGGGCGAACCTCAGCCACTCTTTCCACGTCGTGAGCCGGCGGCGAAGAGCGGGGACAAACCCACAACGGCTTGAGGCCCATGATGGACGAGAATCCGTCGGGGTGCGGGGTGGTCGAAGTATCCGGTCCACGGATGACGGGAAGGGATCGCCTTGGGGGCGGGTGGTGGTGGGCGCTGCTGGCGTTGAGGTGGGTGATCGTGAGTGTGGGCGGATCCGCGGCGGTGGCGGCCGGGGTCGATGAAGCGTTTGATGGCGCGGCGCGCCTCTATGAACAGGGGAAGTACCGGGACGCGGCAACGACCTACCAACAGTTGGTCGCGCAGGGTGCCGCGACCGTTTCCGTGCTGTTCAACCAGGGCAACGCCTGGTTCAAGGCGGGGGAAAAAGGACGGGCGATCGCATCCTACCGGCAGGCCCAGAAGCTGGTCCCGCGCGACGCCGATGTCTCAGCGAATCTTGCCTGGGCTCGGACCAAGGTGGGCACGACAGGGACGCCACGCGTGGAGGCCATGGACCGGTTCCTGGCGCTCCTGACCACGAATGAATGGGCGGTGGCGGCGATGGTCGGCGTGTGGGGATGGTTTGCGCTGATGATGGCGCGTGAGTGGTTGCCGAAGATCCTCGTGCTGAACCCGAGCGGCTGCTGGTTGCTGGCGGTGGGGGCTGCGTTGATCATGGTCGTCGCGTACACCGCGAAAGTCCGGGATCAACGGATGAACGCGGTGGTGATTGCTTCCGAAGCGACGGTTCGATTCGGACCGCTGGAGGAGGCTCAGGCGGCGTTCACGCTGCCCGATGGAGCCGAATTGCTGGTGACCGACCGGAAGGGCGCCTGGTTGGAAGTGCGTGACGGGACAGGGCGCCGCGGGTGGGTTGCCTCCCTAAATCTGGTGATGCTTCCTTGACGTCGCACCGACTTATTCAAGGTCGGCGGATTTGGCTTTGGATTCGGCTTTGGAATCGGGCGGTGGTGCGGAGGCCGAGCGCGGGTAGTGGACGCGCCACAGGACGAGGCCTTCGGGAGGCGCGGTCATGCCGGCTGCCCGGCGATCTTTGCGATCGAGGATGGAAGGGATTGCGTCCGCCGGGATGCGATGAAGTCCGACCTGCGCCAGGGTGCCGGCGATGCCCCGGCACATCCGGTAGAGGAATCCGTCGCCCACGATGCGGATGGTGATGTCCGGGCCTCGGCGTCGAACCTCGCACCCGGTGAGGTTGCGGAGGGTACTGGAGCGGGCGTAGCCGGGGTTGGAGGTGAAGGAGGCGAAGTCATGGCGACCGACGAAGTGTCTTGCGGCCTGCCGCATGGCCGCGACATCGAGGGGGCGTGGGAGATGCCAGACCAACCGGGCGAGGAGGGGATTCGCGGCGGGAGCGTTCCAGATCCGATAACGGTACTCCTTGCCCGCCGCATGGAAGCGGGCGTGGAAGTCGGGGTGGGCACGGGTGGCCTTGAAGATCCGGATATCCTCCGGAAGGTGGGCATTCAGGGCGAGAACCAGCTTGCGGGGCGTCATGCGCCATTCGTTGGCCGGGATGTCGACGTGGGCGACCAGTCCCAGGGCGTGGACCCCGGTGTCGGTCCGGCTCGAGCCGTGGAGAGGGCCGACTCCCGGGAAGAGCCGGCGGAGGGCGATTTCGATCAACTCCTGGATGCCTTGCCCGCTTTTCTGAGTTTGCCAGCCCTGGTAGCGGGTGCCTTCGAAGGCCACGACGAGCCTGAGGCGGATGTGCTTCATGCCCCGGTGATTCCGACGGAGCCAGAGGCCTGGGCATCGAGATAACTTTGGAGCAGGACGGCGGCGGCCGAGGAATCGACCCGTCCACGGCGTTCCTTCTCGCGCTTGCCGGTCTCGGCAAGCATCCGGTGCGCCTGCAAGGTGGTGAGACGTTCGTCCCACGTCCGGATCGGGATCGCGATGGTTTCCCGGAGCAGGTGGACGAAAGCCTCCACCTTTTGCACGGCAGGCCCGCTGGACCCGTCCATGTTGCGCGGCAAGCCGACCAGGATCAGGGCGATTTCGCGTTCCTGGATCAGGACTTTGAGGGCGTTGAGCAGGGCGGGGAGAGGTTCGGCAGGATGTGGACCCAGCGGATGGGCGAGCATCCCGAGTTCGTCGCTGACGGCGAGGCCGATGCGGACGGTTCCGTGGTCGATGGCGAGAATGCGCATGTGCGGTGGGCGATGAGACGGAGGTGTGGGCGGAGTCAGGTGTCCCGGCGGAGTTGAGCCAGGCATTCTTCGGCAGAACGGATCGTGTGATCGAAATCGGATTCGGTGTGGGCTGTGGAGAGGAAGCCGGCTTCGAACTGGGACGGGGCGAAGTAGACTCCGCGGTCGAGCATGCCATGGAAAAATCGGGCGAACCGGGATCGATCCGATTTCAAGGCATCGTCGAGATTCCACACTGGTTCCCCCGTGAAATATGCACAGAACATGGAGCCGACGCGTTGGACTTGCAGGGGGATGTCGAGACGCTGGGCGGTGTCGCGCAGCGATGCTTCAAAGAGCGCACCGAGCCGTTCGAGACGGTGGTAGGCGGTGCCGTCCTCCAATCCGCGCAGGCTGGCGATGCCGGCGGCCATGGCGAGGGGATTGCCGCTGAGGGTGCCCGCCTGGTAGACGGGCCCAAGTGGCGCGAGAAGGTCCATGATTTCGGCCCTGCCCCCAAATGCGCCCACGGGCAGGCCGCCACCGAGGATTTTGCCAAGGCATGTCAGATCGGGGCGGATGCCAAAACGGCCCTGGGCACCCCCCCAGCCGAGCCGGAATCCGGTCATGACCTCGTCGAAGATCAGAATCGAACCCTGTTCCAGGGTGACTTTGCGAAGCTCCTCCAGGAATCCGGGCCTCGGTGGAAACAACCCGGCGTTCCCGGCGACCGGTTCGACAATGACGCAGGCGATTTCGCTGCCGCGCTCGCGGAAGAGATGTTGGAGGGCGGCGATGTCGTTGAAGGGTATCACCAGGGTGTGCCGGGCGAAGTCGGCGGGTACGCCGGCGCTGTCGGGGTGGCCGAAGGTCAGGGCGCCGGAGCCGGCTTTCACGAGCAGGCAGTCGGCGTGGCCGTGGTAGCAGCCCGCGAACTTGACGATGGCGTCTCGGCGCGTGGCGCCGCGGGCCAGTCGGATGGCGCTCATGCACGCCTCGGTTCCCGAACTGGTGAACCGGACTTTTTCAACGGACGGCACGGCGCTTCGGACGAGGCGCGCGAGGTCGATTTCAGCGGGATTGGGCACGCCGAAGCTGGTCCCGAGCGCGGCCGCTTCCTGGATGGCGCGGACGACCGGCGGGTAGGCGTGGCCGTGAATGGCGGGGCCCCAGGTGCCGACGTAATCGACATACCGGTTGCCGTCGGCATCCCAGATGTAAGGACCCTCGGCGCGCACGGCGAAGAATGGAACACCACCGACGGCACGGAACGCGCGGACGGGGGAGTTGACGCCACCGGGGATGAGTTGGAGCGCGCTTTCGAAAAGTTGGGCGGAGCGGGACCGGTTCATGGGTTTTGGCGTTTCCGCTGGAAGAATGTTTCGCCAAGGGAACCGCGTTCGGTTCGAACAGCGGTTCCAGGACCGACGCCATGTCGTAGGAACCAGCCTTCGGCGGTTTCGAGGGCGAACTGGACCCGGTCGGTTTTGGCGGCGACGGGGTGGGTGTTCTGACGTTCCAGCCGATGGATTTCGAGAATAATGCCTTCGGGGTCGAGGTAGGCGACATCGATATCCATGGGGACATTTTTCATCCAGAAGGAGGTCTGGTGGGCGCGGCCGAAGACAAAGAGCATGGCTTCGGTTTCGGGGACGTTGGTGCGCCACATCATGCCCTTCTGGATGGCGTCGGTGGTGAGGGCGAGCTCCGTGTCGAGGATCTCGGGGCCGACGTAGAGCTTGAGGCGCGGCAAGCCGGTTTGGGGACGTTCGTCGTTGAGAGAGCCTTGGGGCGAGGTGGGCGGTGGCGTTTCCTTGGACGCAGGGGAGGATGGCCCACAACCACCGAGGAGGAGGGCGAGACCCAGGGCGAAGGCCAGGAGATGGGCTTGCACGGCGTGAGTCTGGGCGATGGGAGGCGTGGGAGGCAATCCGTGTGATACGGGTGCGTCTTCCTTCAAGCAGCCTATTCCCAAAGGCATGGGACCCGCCTAGGCTGGTGCCGTGACGTTGCCTGCCGACTATCACATGCACACGCACCTCTGCCACCATGCGGAGGGGCTGCCCAAAGACCTGGCCCGACGCGCTGTGGAGTTAGGGTTATCGGAAATCGGGGTCTCGGAACATAACCCGATGCCAAACGACGACTTCGACCAGTGGCGCATGTATCTCTCCAAGATGGATGAGTACCTGGCGGCGTTGGACGGCGCGCGGGAGGCATTTCCGGACCTCCTGATCCGGTCGGCCCTGGAGGTGGACTACCTGCCGGGTCATGAGCATTGGGTTCGGGATTTGGCCGGGCGGCACGACTGGGATTACTTCATCGGGTCGGTGCACTACATCGAGGGAGGATGGGACATCGACAATCCGGGGAAGCTGGACCAGTGGAGGGCGCGGGATGCGTATGACGTGTGGAGCGCGTATTTCGAGCGTTTGACGGCCGCGGCGGACAGCGGGTTGTTCGAGATCATCGGGCACCCGGACCTTCCCAAGAAATTCCGTTTCATGCCGAGCCGCGATTGTGTGCCGTTGTTCGAGCGTTTTCTGGATGTGGCGTCAGCGCGGGGCGTGGCGATCGAGATCAACACCGCGGGATTGAGGAAAGACTGCCGGGAGATGTACCCGAGCCTGCAATTCCTGAAGCTGGCTTCGGCGCGGGGCGTGGGTTTGACATTTGGTTCTGATGCGCACCAGCCCGGCGAGGTTGGACTGAACTTCGTCGATGCGGTCGCGTTGGCGCGGGAGGCGGGGTATCGGGAATGCCTGCGATTCGAGAAGCGTCGCGCCCGCCGGGTGCCGTTGGATTAGGCCTGCCCGCAGCCCTTGCGCGTTGGGTCCGGGGAGCACTAGGATTTCGGCGTGGCAGAAACGGTAGAGCCCATGGTGGTCCCGGCGCCGGCGATCGGCGAGAAGACCAAGGAAAAGGAAGCCCAGGATCCGGGCTTCTTGGTCATCGTCTGGAACGACCCGGTAAATCTGATGGATTACGTGACGCATGTCTTCATGAAGGTGTTCGGCTGGAACAAGACGAAAGCGGAAACCCACATGCTGGAGGTGCACCAACAAGGGAAAAGCGTGGTGGCGAAGGAGGGATTCGAGAAAGCCGAGTACTACGTCCACCGATTGCAGTCGTATCACCTGCAAGCGACGATGGAGAAACCGGCATGAAGCTCCTGGAGCGGTTGGGCGAGCGGTTGGTCTTCCGGTTGAGCACGCGAGAAAAGCAGTTGCTGGAGCGGTTGTTGAGCTTTTACCCGCTCCAGTCCGACACCCTGGCGAAGCTTTCGAAAGCGGTGGACTCGCGATTCGACGATGGAAACCAGCTGTTGGTGGAGGCACGGAAGGAGCAGCGATCCGAGCTTTCCGGGTGGTTATCCCGGCGCCTGTGTGAGGGGGCCGCATTCGTGGCGACCGGCACGACCTGGCGATTGGTTTTGGACGGCGCCGATCCCGAGCGATTGCTCCAGGTCTTGAACGAGATCCGCGTGGGTTCGTGGCTCAAGCTGGGGCGGCCCGAGAACTTGGATGCCGTGGAATCAGATGACGGGGCGATGGCGCTCGCACCGTTGCACGGTTTGATGATGTTGAGCGGGCAGTTCGAGATGGTGCTCGTCCATGCCATGATGGGGGATGCGGGGTCCCGAGCGACCGACGAAGCCTGAGGCCTAGAACTCCAACTCCCATGCCGAGGCGGCCGGTCCGATTGAATGAGACGAGCGGCTTCCCCGACCCCCGGGGGGCGGTGGTGGGCGGTCCCTATGACGGATTGGTCGCTGTGGGCGGGGATTTGGGAAGCGACCGGCTACAATTGGCCTACCGGAATGGGATGTTTCCGTGGACGGTGAATCCGGTTACGTGGTGGTCGCCGGATCCCCGGGGAATTTTCGAGCTGGGGGGCATCCACGTTGCTCGCAGTCTCCGGCGTTGCCTTCGGCAAGCGAAGTTCCGGGTGACCCGCGATAAGGCGTTTGGTGCGGTGATCGAGGCGTGTGCGGGGGTGCGGCGGCCCGGGGGTTGGATTGTGCCGGAGTTTGTTGCGGCGTACACCGCTCTCCACCGTGAAGGACACGCGCACAGCGTGGAGTGCTGGCTGGGGGACGATCTGGTGGGCGGGGTGTACGGGGTGTCCGTGGGGGGATTGTTTGCGGGTGAATCGATGTTTCATCGTGCGAGCGACGCGTCCAAGGTGGCGGTCGTTCACCTTCACGACCACCTGGTGTCGCGTGGGTATGCGCTCTTCGACATCCAGATGCTCACCGAGGTAACGACGTCCCTAGGGGGGCTCGAGATTCGTCGGGAGGCGTATCTGGAACGTCTGAAGCACGCCGTGGATCTACCGGTTCAATTCGGTTGAAGTGACAGTACGGATGGTGAATGACGAGCAGGAAGCAGCGCGGAACCGGGGGGTATCCGTTCATCGACCGAGCCGGGCAACATTTTCAAGATTGAGCGATGGAATGGTTTAGGATCGCGAGCGGGGGATGGGTGTGGGAGCCGTGGGTGGTGCTCGCGACCCTCGGTGGGTTGCTGTTCTTGTTCGCCACGGAACGGTTTCGGGTGGATGTAGCCGCACTCTTGGGAGTGACGGTGCTGATGCTGACCGGAATCCTGGAACCTGAGGAAGCGTTCGCGGGGCTGGGAAGTCCGACGATCGTCATGCTCGGGGCGGTGTTCATCGTCGGTGGGGCGATGCAGGAATCCGGCGTGCTTGATTTAGTGGGAGGCCGATTGGTCCGACTGCTGCCACGGAGCGAGTTCTGGATGGTGACAGGGTTGATGCTGGTGGCGGCGGTACTTTCGGCGTTCATGAACAACACCAGCGTTGCCGCGATGCTGGTGCCGCTGGTGTTGGGTATCGCCCGCCGGGCGAGGTTGAGCGCCTCCCGGCTCCTGATTCCCGTGGCCTTCGCTACCATCCTGGGCGGGACCTGCACGCTGATCGGGACATCCACGAATCTTGCGGTGAACGCCTACATGGTGAAGCAGGCCAAGATGGCGCCGATGGGTTTGTTTGAAACCACCGCGCCGGCGTTGGTACTGGTGGTGGCCGGCATTTTGTTCATGGCGGTGTTGGGGCGTTTCCTGCTGCCGAAATCGGACGTCGAAGATCTGGGGGATGAGTTCGGGATCCGGGGTTATCTGAGCGAGATCGTCCTTCAGCCCGGTTCGGCGTTGCTGGGTCAGCGGGTTCATGACTCGGCCCTGACCCGCATGGATTTTCGGGTGTTGAAGATCGTCCGCGATGGCCGCGGCTTTGTGCCGGACGAAGGGACGGTCCTCGACGCCGACGATGTGCTGCTGGTGACCGGCAATGTCGTGAACCTGATGAAGGTAAAATCGATGCAGGGCATCGAAATTCGCCCCGAACTGAAATGGGGCGAAGCGGAACTGAAGCAGGCAGGCGTCGATCTGGCGGAAGTGGTGGTGAGCCCCCGCTCAAGCTTGATCGGGCGGACGCTCCGGGAGGCGCGGTTCCAGCAGGAGTTCGGGCTGACCGTTCTGGCCATCTTTCGGGAAGGACTGACTCTCTGGGATCGGATCAGCCGGATCCCCCTGGAGGTGGGCGATCTGTTGCTGGTTCAGGGGCGTCAGGGTTCGTTGGAAATGGTGCGGCGACGCCGGGACCTGGCGGTTCTTGCCGATCGAGGGTCGCTGAATCCCCATGGGCAGCGTCCCCTTTTGACACTGGGGATCTTTGCGGTGGCGGTCGTCTTGGGCGGGTTGAACTGGGTTTCCCTTTCAACCGCCTTCCTGCTGGCCGCCTTGGCGATGGTCCTGACCGGCTGTCTCCGCCCGGTGCGCATCTACGACCACGTCGAGTGGCGTCTTCTGGTCGTGATTGGTTCGATGATGGCGTTCGGTCTCGCGATGCAGAAGACCGGCGCGGCTCAGATGCTCGCGCATTGGGTGGTCACGGGAATTGGTCCATGGGGACCCGAAGCCGTCCTGGCCGGATTCTGCCTGCTGACGATCGTGTTGACCCAACCGATGTCGAATGCAGCGGCGGCCCTGGTGGTGCTGCCGGTCGCTTTGGAATCCGCGGTGGGAATGGGGGTGAATCCGAGGTCGTTCGCAGTGGCCATCATGCTTTCCGCGTCGTTTTCGGTGGCGACGCCGCTCGAGCCCGCCTGTGTTCTGGTTTACGGACCTGGAAAGTATCGGTTCGCCGATTTCGTCAAACCGGGGCTTCCTCTGACGCTGCTGCTTCTGGTCCTGCTGCTGCTGCTGCTGCCCGATTGGTGGCCACTGGAACTGTAATGCCCCGGCAGAGGCCGCCGGGATGGGCGTCGCTCGCGGCTTTCCAAAAATCCGGGACCCTGGTAGCTTGGAGGGCGTCACTCCTGGAAGGAGAACACCCCCCATGCCGATTTACGAGTTTGCCTGCCCCAAATGCCGGCGCGTCTACAGTTTCCTGTCCAAACGCGCGCAACAGGATCGCCCTCCGGTTTGCCCGAAGTGCGGAAGCAAGGAGTTGGTGAAACAGATGAGCGGATTCGCGATGTTGAAAGGCGTTGCGGAGCCTTCAGCCTCTGCGGATACCGGACCTGAAGGGGAGCCGATGCCCGACATCGACGAAGGAAAGATGGAACGGGTGATGTCGGAGCTGGAACGTGACATGGGGCACCTGGACGAGAACAATCCGCGTCATGTGGCCCACATGATGAAGAAGATGAAGGAAATTCTGCCGTCCGGGACAGTTCCGAAGGAGTTGGACGTGGCGATCCGACGTCTGGAAAAGGGCGAGGATCCCGAAAAAGTGGAAGCTGACATGGGAGATGTGCTCAGCGAGTTCATGGGAGGGGAACCCGGAGACGATGAAGCAGGAGGCGGCGTCGGTGGGATGGGTGGGGGGGGCTACAGCCGGGACTCGGGGCTCTACGATTACTGATTCTCGAATTCGCGGACGCCGTCATGGAAGTCACGAAACACACGGAAAGCGGACGATTTGAAGCAGAAGTCACTCTCACCCAAGCGGTGGAGATGCCGCGGCTGAGTCGGTACGCCTCGGTCTCGCGCAGGTTCCGTGTTCCCGGGTCACCGGGGCCTATCCAGACCGCGATGCCAAGCTGAATGATGCTGGGCGCGGTCAGGCGCCCCCGCTGCCTGACTCGAGGGCGGCGGTGGCCTTTTCGTCGCGCCTCCACCAGAGCCAGGCGATGAAGACGCTGACCTCGTAGAGGATTTGGACCGGGATCGCGAGGAAGAGCAGGGTGATGGGGTCGCCGGACGGGGTGATGAAGGCGCAGGCGACAAGATTGATCACCACGAAGTAGGAACGGGAATTGGAAAGCGCCTTGTAGCTGAGAATCCCGACCTTCACCAGGGTGAGGAGGACCACCGGAAGTTGGAAGCTCAGGCCTACGGCGAGCATCATCTTCACCACGAAATTGATGTAGTCTTCGGCGCGCCATTCATCGGCACTGAACCCGAGCCATTGGGAGAACTGCGCGGCGGCGAGGAGGGTCACCTGCATGATCGCGAAATAGCAGAAGATGACGCCGACCATGAACAGGCCGACTCCGACAGCCAGCGCCCGATAGAGGAATTGCTTCTCGCGCGTTTTGAGAGCTGGAATGACGAATTGCCCGATGAAAAACATTACGAAGGGAGAGGCCAGGGCGAATCCACCGTAGAGGGCCATTTCCAGGGCGACCGAGAAGCCCCCGATCGGGCTGTAATTCTTCAACTGAACCATGCCCTCGCCCGTCCCATCGCTGGCCGGCGAGTTGGTGTCCGGCTGGAGCACCAAGAGGAGGCGATTGCCTTCGGCGTGGAAGGTCACCTCGAATACCGTGGGCGGATTGGTGCCCCAGAGGTTGGTGTCGAGGTTCTGAAGCGGAATCTTGATGATGGAGGAACCGAAACGGACGATGGCCGTGCGATTGGCTGAATCGTTGAGTTTCTGGGCTCGATCGAGCGGGTATTTGAGCAGTGTGACAAGTTGCTTGCCGGCGACGAGGCAGACCATCATCGCGATCACGACCGAGCTGAGCACCTTAAGGAGGGTCCAGCGAAGATCCTCCAGGTGCTCCAGGAACGGTTTAACTGGGCCACCCCCTTCTTCCTCCTCAGGAAGGTCAGGAGACGGCAACGGCAAGGGCTCGTCGGCCATGCGGGGCTGCCAGGTTCAGCCGATCAAGCAGGGGTACTGGGGCCGCTGGGGGCCGAGCCACTAGGGGCCGATTCAGGGGCGGGCTTGGTCTCAGCGACCCGGCGGGGCGTCTCGCGCGGCGGATCATCCTCAATGGCGCGTTGGAGGTCATCCTGGACGTCTCGCGTCGCTTTCTTGAACTCCTTGATGCCCTGTCCAAGGCCCTTGGCCAGTTCGGGAAGCTTCTTGGCACCGAACAGGAGCAGGACAACAACCAAAATGAGGACGATTTCGCCCCAGCCAAGCGCAAAGGCCAGGAGTGTGGAATTCATAACGTACAAACCTTTCTGCCGGCGAAAACTTCGCCGAGGAATGGCCGATGTAAAGGCCCAATGTCCCTCGACGATGAAAGACCGGACTTCCGCGGTGTGGGATCAGCGTGGCGTGAGCAGGACAAATTCGCCTCGGCGATTGCGCGCCCAGGCGTCTTCATTGTGCCCGTCGACGGCCGGGCGATCCTCACCATAACTGATCGTGTGAACCCGTTTTGGGTCGATGCCGAGGGAAGCAAGTTCCTCGCGAATGGCCAGCGCGCGTCGCTCCCCGAGAGAACGATTGTACTCCTCGGTGCCACGCTCGTCACAATGCCCTTCGACCTCCACGGCGGTGTTTGGGTTCGAAACTAGATGGGCCGCGACGGACGCAATGTTGGATTTTTCGGAGGACTTGATGATCGCGCTGTCGAAATCGAACAGAATGGTGCTGGAAGCGAACTGGGCGCGGTCTTCGTTGTATTGTGAACGATCGAACGGGCCGCCGAATTGGGCAATGTTCGTGTCCTTGGGCACAGCCGATCCTCCACTGAGGTCGGATCCGGCGGTTCCCGCGGTGTCGCTGAGTCCTCCCGCGGAGTCGCCAAGGCGTCCGGGTTGGGGATTTTGAATCGCGTTAGCTCCGGTACGACCGCTGCCCAAGGGGGTGATGGGTTCCTTGGGTTTGCGTCGGCAACCGGGGGTGAGGGTGATCGCCAGGGCGGTGAGGAGGATGAGCACCTTGGCGAACAATGTTCTATTCATGTTGTTTTTCGTCGGGGTCGGGTGGGGGGAGTTACCGCGCCCAGGTTGGCTGTGAACAGCTACCCGAAAGACGAGGCAAATCCTTCGTTTGGCGAGTGGGCACGTCAAGCAGAGACAGGACGCGGACGCCCTTGCCCACTCGGCGTGCGTAAATAACGGTGCGCGAATTCGAGGCCCAAACCGGGTCTTCGCCTTCCACGAGGCGGGTGACGTCGCCCCCCCCCGCAGGAACCACGCAGACTTCGAAGCCCCTTCCGCTTTGAGTCGTGAAGACGATGTTCTGGCCGTCGGGCGACCAATCGGGCTCGGTGGCATTCGAGACGCCGGCGAGGCGCAGTCGGCGGGGCGCACCGCCGGACGCAGGAACGAGGAACAGGGTGGAGGGGCCCCCGGACCGGGAGGAGTAGCAGAGCGTTTTACCATCGGGCGACCAGCACGGCGACGAATCGCCCTGGCGGTTGTCCGTCACCCGGGTCGTGCCTGAACCGTCGATCCGACCCACGTATAGGTTGGGGCTGCCGTCTTTGGACAGTATCATCGCTACCCGCTGGCCGTCCGCCGAGGCGGCCGCAGCGGTGTTGAGGCCTGCCTGGCGCGAAAGTGGCTTGCGGCTGCCCGTGGTCAGGTCGTGGATGAAGATGTCGGGATTGCCGAGGCGGTAGGAGGTGTACAGGAGCGTGCGACGACCTGGCACCCACGTGGGCGCCGCCACAATCGAACCGTCTGAAGTGACTTTCTGGGCACCGTAGCCGTCGTAGTCCGCGACAAAAATTTCCGACTTTCCCTGGCTGACTTCGCACTTAAAGGCAACGCGGGTTTGCGCGATGCCCTGGCCGCCCAGGGCTTTGATCACGTCATCCGCAAGTGCGTGGGCTTGTTGGCGTGGGCTTCCTCCCGAATACCCCTTGGCTAGCAGGGACGCTTTGTTGCGATCCAGGAGTCGCGCTTCGACGTTGGGAGTGTTGCTCCCGAGAAGCGAAAGTTGGGCTTCGGTCTCCGGCGCAATTCGGCAACCCGCCACTTCCAGATCGAAGCGGAGCGTTGATGCGACCTCCCCGGAAAAGCCGGAGAGGAAGACGGGTGTCGGGCTTCCGCCGCTGGTGCCATAGATTGTGATTCGATTGCTTTCCGCGGAGGCTTGGGCGCGAGCCGCCATCACCGGAATCGCGAAGCAAGCCGTCGCGAACCAGGCGCGTCGGGAAAAAAGTGCGGGAACGGGGCTGGGGCGGTTCATCAGAATCGGATCAAAAAGTGCGTTTGGATCGGAGATTAAAGCCAATGATGTAGGTCCGGGTATCGTCGGTGGCGCCCGCCTCGAACGGGACGACCTCCCGGACTCGGTCCAGAGCATCCTGTACCGATCGGTCGAGCGCGGCGATGCCGGATCGCTTGAGAATGCGTGCCTGGCTGACGCGCCCATCCTTTCGGATCACCACTTCCACGTCGACAGTAGCGAATTCGTCTTTGAGGTTTTGGGGAGGTATCCAGGCGTTGTTGAACGCGTTGCGCACGTGCCACGCGTAGGCTGAAGCGCCGCCAACGGCTCCCGAACCGCCACCGCCACCCCCACCACCGCCTACCGGGCCGATCTGGATTTGAACGGCGCCGCGGGAGACCGTTCCCGAGATCTTGCCGCTGGCACCGTCGAACGACCGGGCGAGCTCCTGCCGACGCTGGTGCGCAAGATCTTCCCCACTCGGACCGGGAGGCTCCGCGGGTGTGGGCTTGGTACGTTCCTTGTTCGGAAGGGAGGTGGGTCTGACGGTCTTGACCTTGGAGAGATCGATCTTTACGGCCTCGCGTTCGGGGCGCTTTGGTTTGTCCTTGGCCTTCTCGTCCAGTTGCGAACTGGGCAGGGTGAAACCGGGGTCGCGGGCTTTGGGCAGGTCGAATCGAATGTCGGAAGGGGGTGGCTTTGGTGCGGGCGTAGGCTCCGGTTCAGGCTCAGGGTCGGGTTCCGGAGGAGGCGCCGCTTTGGCAGGGGGCGGTGTCTTGGTGAGGGCGGGTTCCTGCTCGCGCAACAGTGGTAACTCCGTCGCGGTAGACGGAAGGAAACCTGGCGCCAGTGCGGCATCAACCAACTCACCGGCGATCATTTCCAAGGCAATCCCTTCACCGATGTCCGACGGATGGGCGTCGCGGAATCCAGGAGCTATGACCAACAGTGCCGCCAGCCCGGCATGAACCAGGATGGAGGTAGCCATACATCGCTTTTGGAGCCGCGAGATCATTTCTCGGGGAACATTTTCGGCCGGATACGCGTGATGCCGCGACGCTGGCACCGATCCAGAATTTCGGACACGGCCTTCCAACTCGTCCGCCCGTCGGCGCGAATATCGACCACCATTTTCGGGTTCTTCTGGAACTCGGCAAATAAGGCTTCCTCAAGGTGGTCGAGTGACATGCTGCGCGCCTCGAGCTTGAGCTCACCGGCGGCGGTGACTTCGACCGTCTTGATGTCCTTACGTTCGAGGCGAACGTCGTCGGGCTTGCCGCCACGAGGCAGTTCCAGCTGAACGCTTTGTTCGAGCAGCGGGGTGGTGATGACAAAAATGATGAGGAGTACGAACGCCAAATCCAGCAGGGGCGTGACATTGATGTCCGAGAGCGTGACCAGCGCGTTCTTTTGGGAAAATCGGCGCATGGCGGGTCAATGGGGTGTCCGGTCGTAGCCGTGTTCCTCGAGGAATTCGACTTCCATCCGGGCTGCCAGTTCTTGGGCGAAATTGTCCATCTCAACGGTGAGCACCCGCAGGTTATGGACCAGCCAGTTGTACCCGAACATCGACGGGATGGCGACCATCAGGCCGGCGACCGTGGTAATGAGGGCGCCGGCGACGCCTGGCGCCATCATTTGGAGGGTCGCCGAGCCGACCTTTCCGGCGGCCACGCCACCGAAGGCGTCCATGACGCCCCAGACGGTTCCCAGCAATCCCAGGAAGGGCGCACCGCTGACGGCGATGGCGAGAAGGATCAGACCCGCCTCCAAGCGCAGCGCCTCGCGAGCCACGCTACGTTCCAGAGCACCCTTAACCAGTTCCATCGCCTTCAGACTGAGCGAGCGGGGTTGGCCCGGTTGACGAGGCGGTTTCAGGTGCTGGGCCAACTCGAGGCATCCGTCGACGTAAACGATAAAGAGAGGGCAGCCCTCGACTTTGACGCGGCGTTCGTGGATTTCGATAACGCTTTTTTGGCGTCGGTATTCCTCACGGAAAAGAGTGTTGAGCTTCCGCGCGCGGCCCATTTGGACAGCTTTCGAGGCCATGACCGACCACGCGAACATCGAGAACACGACCAGAATGCCGATGACAATTTTCCCCTCGAGCGTGGCTCGATGATAATTATCGAGCAAGCTACTCTGGGCGAGAAAGGCTAAGGAGTCCCACGACATGGGCAATAATCGACGTCAGTCTACGACCAATGGCCGCGGTCGGGTGTAAGCGTACAAGCCCTAGAGGTCAAAGCCTTTTCCATGTCCTTCGAAGTGAACGAATGGCTTTAACGGAAAAGACTAACAACTTAGGGGCCTTTCGATGGCCGTTTTGCAGCGCTTCAAATGGCCTTATTAGCGGTGTAAGAGCCGTCAGCATCAAGTCCGACGTGTGCCACCAGGGCGCGGCGGGTGGGACATTTTGGCTCCTGCGGTGAGCCAAGGTTCGAAGCTGAAATGGGGGCGTTTTGTTGTAAGGCATTGTAAATAGGTATTTTAGGAGGATGTCTACGTGATGGCACGATCCTCGCTTGGTGGATTCACACGGCGTATGGGTAAAGTACTAGGCATTGATCTTGGCACGACGAACTCGTGCATGGCGGTGATGGAAGGTGGCGAGCCGATGGTCCTCGAGAATTCCGAGGGACGCCGGACGACACCCTCGGTGGTGGCGTTCTCGAAGACTGGGGAGCGCATCATCGGTGAAGCGGCAAAGCGCCAAGCCATCACCAATGCGCGCAACACGGTCTATTCCATCAAGCGCTTCATGGGGCGGAAGTTTTCCGAGGTGCAGGAAGAGATCAAGCGGGTGCCTTACAAGGTGGTGGAAGCGCCGAACGGCGATGCCCACGTTGAGGTGGAAGTTAATGGGCAGGTGCAGCGCTACAGCCCGCCGGAGATCTCGGCCATGGTGTTGAGCAAGCTGAAAGCCGACGCCGAGATGCGTCTGGGTGAGACAATCACTCAAGCGGTGGTGACGGTGCCTGCGTATTTCAACGATTCTCAGCGGCAGGCGACCAAGGACGCGGGAAAGATCGCTGGCTTGGAGGTTCTGCGCATCATCAATGAGCCGACTGCGGCCTCGTTGGCTTATGGCCTCGACAAGAAGAAGGACGAGATGATCGCGGTTTACGATTTAGGGGGTGGCACCTTTGACATCTCGATTCTGGAAATCGGTGACGGCGTGTTCGAGGTCAAGGCAACCAACGGTGACACCCATCTCGGGGGTGACGATTGGGACAATGCGCTGATCGACTGGATCCTGGACGAGTTCAAGCGCGACGCGGGAATGGATTTGCGCAAGCAGCCCGATGCGCTGCAGCGCATCAAGGAGGAAGCCGAGAAGGCCAAGATCGCCCTCAGTTCTTCTCAGCAGTACGAGATCAACCTGCCGTTCATCACGGCGGACGCGAGCGGTCCGAAGCACATCCAGAAGTCGCTGACCCGAGCGAAGATGGAACAGCTATGCGATACGCTGTTCGAGCGCACCGTGATTCCGGTTCGCAACTGTCTGAAGGACTCCGGATTAACGGCGGACAAGATCAGCGAGTTGGTCCTGGTGGGTGGAATGACCCGAATGCCGCGGGTGGTTGAAACTGCCCATTCGCTGGTGAACAAGCCGCCGCATCAGGGGGTGAACCCGGATGAAGTGGTGGCGATCGGGGCAGCGATCCAAGGCGGCGTGCTGAAGGGCGAAGTCAAGGATGTGCTTCTTCTCGACGTCACGCCGTTGTCCCTGGGTATTGAAACCCTGGGTGGCGTCTTCACGCGTCTCATCGAGCGCAACACCACGATCCCAACCAAGAAGTCCGAAATCTTTTCGACGGCGAGCGACAATCAGCCGGGGGTGGAGATCCACGTACTTCAAGGGGAACGTCAGTTCGCCCGCGATAATAAGACGATTGGTAAGTTCCAACTTACCGACATTCCGCCCGCGCCTCGAGGGATGCCGCAGATCGAGGTGACGTTCGACATCGACGCCAACGGAATCCTGCACGTGGGTGCGAAGGACCTGGGCACCGGCAAGGAGCAGAAGATCACGATCACGGCTTCGAGCGGTCTGGCGAAGGACGAGGTCGAGCGGATGCGCCGGGACGCCGAGAGCCATGCCGAAGACGACCGGAAACGGCGTGAGGAAGTGGAGCTGAAGAACGAGGCTGACAACGCGGTCTACCGGACCGAGAAGATGCTTCGTGAAACCGGCGACAAGCTTCCCGCTGAGAACAAGGCGTCCATCGAGACGGCTGTGAAAGCCCTGAAGGATGCTCAGGCTGCCGGGGATGCGACCGCGATTCGCACGGCCAATGAGAAGCTCACCCAAGTGTGGCAGGCGGCTTCCGAACATATTTATAAGGGGGCTGGTCAGGGAGGACCGGGTGCGGGGGGGGAACCGCAGGGTGGAGCCCCGGGCGGTGGCGCCCCGGGCGCGGGAGAAGGTTCAGGAGATGCCAAGGGAGGCAAACCTGGAGATACGGTCATCGACGCGGAGATCGTGGACGAAAAGAAGAAGTAACTGGGAATCAACGTCCCGCGAGCCGACGGGCTCAAACGCTTCGTACCCGGCTCGCGGACAGAACTCTTCCCTCTTGCGGGTGCAGGGGGGACTTGATTGAGACCTCAACCTCAGCAATCCAAAGCAAAAAACCGAAAGTACTATGGCACTTAATGTGAAACCTCTCGGGGACCGGGTTCTCGTGGAACCGGTCGAAGAGAAGGAAACGAAAAAGGGCGGGATCATCATTCCGGACAGCGCCAAGGAGAAGCCGATGGAAGGCATCGTTCGCGCTCTCGGCACCGGCAAGACAGACGACGATGGGAAGAAGGTTCCGTTCGAGGTCAAGGTCAACGACCGTGTGCTGATCAGTAAGTACGGCGGCACGGAGATCAAAGTCGACGGCAAGGAGTACAAGATCTTCAGCGCCGACGACATCCTTGCAATTCTCGACTGAGCCCACATCCGCGAAGAAACCGGTAACTCCAACGTTCAGAAAAATTTATGGCAGCCAAGCAATTGTTGTTTGATGAAGCAGCGCGGCAGGCATTGCTGCGCGGTGTCTCCCTTCTCGCCAAGGCCGTCAGTGCGACGCTCGGGCCCAAGGGCCGTAACGTGGTGCTCGACAAGAAGTTCGGTTCCCCGACAGTGACCAAGGACGGTGTCACGGTCGCCAAGGAGATCGAGCTTGAGAACCCGTACGAGAATATGGGCGCTCAGATGGTCCGCGAGGTCGCGAGCAAGACCAGTGACGCGGCTGGCGACGGCACCACCACGGCGACGGTTCTCGCCGAAGCGATCTACCGCGAAGGTCTCAAGTACGTGACCTCCGGAGCGAACCCGATCGGCATCCAGCGCGGCATCCAGAAGGCTGTCGCAGCCGCTGTCGAGCAACTCGCCAAGATCTCCAAGAAGGTCAAGGACAAGGAAGAGATCAAGCAGGTCGCCACCGTCTCGGCCAATTGGGACAACACCATTGGCAACATCATTGCCGAGGCGATGGACAAGGTCGGCAAAGACGGCACGATCACGGTCGAGGAAGCCAAATCGATCGACACCACCCTCGACGTTGTCGAAGGCATGCAGTTCGACAAGGGTTATCTCTCGCCGTACTTCGTGACCAACGCGGAGTCGATGGAGACCAAGCTCGAAGATCCCTACATCCTGATCTACGAAAAGAAGGTCAGCTCCCTGAAGGACCTGCTCCCGCTCCTGGAGAAGATCGCGAAGGTCGGCAAGCCGCTGCTGGTGATCGCTGAGGAAGTCGAAGGCGAAGCCCTCGCCACCCTCGTCGTGAAGAAGCTCCGCGGCGTGTTGAACGTTTGCGCCGTCAAGGCTCCTGGCTTCGGTGATCGCCGCAAGGCGATGCTCGAGGACATCGCGATCCTCACCGGCGGCCGCTGCATCACCGAAGACCTCGGTATCAAGCTTGAAAACCTTCAGATCGAAGACCTCGGTCGCGCCAAGAACATCGTCGTGGACAAGGAAAACACCACGATCGTTGAAGGCGGCGGCAAGAGCTCGGAGATCCAGGGTCGGGTTAACCAGATCCGCCGCCAGATCGAGGAGACGACCAGCGACTACGACCGCGAGAAGCTGCAGGAACGTCTGGCGAAGCTCGCCGGTGGCGTGGCCGTTATCAATGTCGGAGCCGCGACCGAGACGGAAATGAAGGAGAAAAAGGCGCGCGTTGAAGACGCGTTGCACGCGACCCGCGCGGCCGTGGAAGAGGGTATCGTCGCCGGCGGCGGCGTGGCGCTTATCCGCACCATCTCGGCGATTGAAGCGGTTAAGGGTGACAACGAAGACGAGCAGATCGGTGTCGACATCGTCCGCAAGGCGGTTGAATTCCCGCTGCGCGCACTGGCCTCCAACGCTGGCGTTGACGGCTCGCTCATCGTCCAGGAAGTGAAGCGCCGCAAGGGCAACGACGGCTACAACGTGGCTACGGGCGACTACGAAGACCTGGTCAAGGCCGGCGTCGTCGATCCGAAGAAGGTGACTCGCACGGCGCTGCAGAATGCGGCGTCCATTGCTGGTCTGATGCTCACGACCGAGGCGCTGATCACCGAAATCCCGGAGAAGGACAAGAAGCCGGGCGGTGGCGATCCGCACCACGGTGGCGGCGGCGGCATGGATTACTGATCCCGCCGGGCCGGGAGGATTCATTGGAAATGCAAGCGGGGTCGGCAAGGGCCGGCCCCGCATTTTTCTTGTTTTGGGGCTCGCCGGCATAGGTCGAAAGGCGGAGGTGCCGTCCCGGTTTCGCGGTTGCATGTGGTGAATGACCACTCAGGATTCGACCTGGAAACGGGTACCGCAACGGGTTTCTGGTCCTCCGGCAGGCCGGGGACGATGTCGAATCAAGCTGGGACAGACCTGATCCCAGTTGAAGGGCTTGGTCGGGGTGGGGTAGCAGGCTCCGGTTGAGAAAACTCCCGGTGGCCGCGCCAGCCGGAACGAACCGATTTACGCTGGATGTGCGAAAGAAAACAGGACGCCGAGACCGGGATCATGTTCGGCGGGATCCTGAGTTCCCTCCGCACGCGCATCCAGCTCAGCCTTTCCGTCCTTCCTGGATGCGTTGGAGTTGCCGCCATCTTTCCAGGCGATTGGGAAATGTCGGCCAGCGACAAGGTATTATCGATTCGCCCAGGAAATGGTGGTGGGGGGGCGGTCGAGGATCGGCTTGGGAGAGCGCGGAAATACCTTGGGTGAGGGCGTTGGTGTGAGAAAGCCGGACTTCTCTGGGGAGCGACTACCGTCGATTGTGGGGATGTGCAGCCGGAGCACGAATGGGGTGTGGAGTTGGACGGGAGTTCCCACAGACGGTGAGCTGGAGCTGCAGCCATCGGCCATGCGAACGCAGTCATCGGAGCCGATACCGTCGGTTGTTTGGCAGGTGAATTCAGCGTCGCCGGCGTCGGGTGGTTTGCCGAAGTAACGGTGGATAATGGGTTTCCGGCTGGCAATCGGCGCGAATCGGCTCATGGTTCGGGCGGATGAAGTTCGTACTCTCCACGCACAACATCACACTCACCAAAGCGATTGAGGATCATATCCTCACGCGGATCGACAAATTGGAGCACCTGGATCGCAGGGCCCTGGAGGCGCGGGTGATCATTGAACATGACCATACCCGAGGTCCGGACAAGGCGTTCAAGTGCTCAATGCGGCTCTGCGTCCGGGGACCGGACCTTTACGCCGAGGATGTGGAGGCGGACCTCTACGCCGCGATCGATGTGGTCGCGAAGAAGGTCCAACAACAAATTCGTAAACGGCAAAGCAAGACGAAGGCTCGCAAGCACACGGTTGCGTCGCGCCTGAAGTCAAAGCGGCAGCAGGCCGGCGACTGATGCTGCTCCGGTCCCAAATCGTTCTTCCAGTGACCGCGCCGCCCCTCGAGGACGGCGCGGTTCTGATTTCCGGGGAACGCATCACAGCGGTGGGGCCGTGGAAGGCGTTGTCGATGGCGACGACGGGACCTGTCATCGATCTGGGCGATGCGGTCGTGCTTCCGGGGTTGGTCAATACGCACTGTCACCTCGATTACACCCGCCTTGCTGGATTTCTGGCTCCGCCGCGGCGCTTCACCGATTGGCTGCAGAGCGTGCTGGGGCTGAAAGCTGGATGGAGTTTTAGCGAATTTGCCGACTCGTGGCTGGCTGGTGCCGGAGAATTGATCCGGTCGGGCTGCACGACGGTGATGGATTTCGAAGCGGTTCCGGAGCTCTTGCCCGAGGCGTGGCACGGCACTCCGTTGAGGGTGGTTTCTGCGATGGAAATCACCGGCATCCGGTCGGGGCGGCGGCCCGAGGAAATCGTGGAGGAGGCCATCGGTCGATTTGAGGGATTGCAGCCGCTTCCGGCTGGGAAGGCGTTGGCGTTAGCGCCGCACTCGCCGTATTCGACCCGTCCCGAGCTGCTGAGGTTGGCGGCGGTGGCGGCGAGGGAGCGGGGCATGCCGATTTCGTGTCACGTGGCGGAATCGGTCGATGAGTTCGAGATGTTCACGGAATCGGGCGGCCCAATGTTTCAATGGCTCAAGGGGCAGCGCGACATGTCGGATTGTGGCAAGGGAAGCCCACTGAAGCATGTGGCCGAGCTGGGACTTCTCAGCGCGAGGGCGGTCCTGGTTCATCTCAACCACCTCGCCGAAGGCGACCTCGAGATTCTCGCTAAGTCCGGTTCCGGCGTGGTTCATTGTCCGCGAAGCCATGATTATTTCGGCCATGTGCCGTTTCAGTATGAACGGATGCTGGCTGCGGGAATTCCGGTGAGTTTAGGGACTGACAGCCTCTTGAGCGTGCGGAGGGGGTCAGGGGGGATGCCGCGGCTGAGCCTTTTTGATGAGATGCGTTCTTTCCTTCGTTCCCATCCGAAGGTGGCTCCCGCGGACGTGTTGAGGATGGTGACGGTCGTGGGAGCGTCGATGATCGGGTGGGGTGGTGAGTTGGGGGAACTGAGGACTGGTTGTCTGGCGGATCTGGTGGTGGTGCCGTACGGCGGGGAGGTGGCGGGCGTCGAAGCGGGAATCGTGAATCACGAGGGGGATGTGTCGGGGGTCATGATCGGCGGGAAGTGGGTGGTGAATCCTTCGGGGGCGCGGAAACGATCATGAAGCCGGAGGCGGGTAGGAGGGATGAAGGCCGAGTGGTCCTGATCACAGGCGCAGGCGGTGGATTCGGAGGGGCATTGGTGCGTGGGTTTTCGGAGTCGGGATGGAGGGTCGTGGCGGCCTGTCATCGCCGATTACCGGACGTGACGGCTGGCGCGGGTGGTGAGGTCCTCCCCTGCCTTTTGGACGTCACGCAACGGAGTCAGTGTGAATCGGTGGTTTCGTGGGTGGTTCAGACCTGGGGGCGTCTGGACCTGCTCATTCACAATGCCGGGGTCTCGTCGGACCGTTTGTTGGCGGGAATGCGAGAAACCGATTGGGATGCTGTTTTGGATGTGCACCTCAAAGGGGCGTTCCTATGCAGCCAGGCGGTGCTGCCGGCGATGATTCGTCAAGGGGATGGGCAGATTCTGAACATCGGTTCATTTTCCGGCCGCTGTGGGGCCGTGGGGCAGTCGAATTACGCAGCGGCCAAGGCGGGAATGATTGGGCTAACGATGTCCCTAGCGAGGGAGGTGGCGGAACACGGGGTCCGTGTGAATGCTGTGCTTCCTGGGTTGCTACCGACCCGCATGACGACGGGGTTGGCCCACGCGGCGAGGGAGGCGTTGGTGGGGGGGAACCTGTTGAAACGGATGAACTCGCTGGAGGAGGTGACCTCGTTGGTGGTGGGTTTGGCCTGCACGCGGGATGTCTCGGGGCAGGTTTTTCAATGGGACAGCCGGATTGGGCGGTGGGCGTGAGCTGGGCCAAGGAGCGCCATGGAGGCCCGGGAATGGGCTCGCCGGGGCGGAAGGCGCGAGGTACGGTCGGCTCACCCCCGGGATGGATCCCAACGATGACCAAGTGCTGATCGAGCAATGTCGGGCCGGCGTCGCTGCGGCCTGGGATCGCTTTTTTGACGCCCACTACGCGCCGACGTCTCGGTTTCTGTTCCAGTTGATTCCGGACGGGACACCGGAGGATGTCCAGGAGGTGTGCCAGGATGCGTTCCTGGCTGCGGTTCGGAATCTGGGGTCGTTCTCCGGGCGGTGCCGGGTTCAGACGTGGTTGTTCCGGATTGCGGCGAACAAGGCGCGGGATTTTCGGGACCGGCGATTGGCGGTGAAGCGGGGAAGCGGTCATCTGGCGATCCCGCTGGATGCCAACGATCCGGTGACCGGGCGTCGACCGGAACCAGCGTCGCAGGGCGATTCGCCCGCGGACCGAATCGCCCAGGAAGAGACCATGCTCGAAGTTCGACGGTCGCTGGACCAGTTGGGTGGGGCATGCCAGGAGATTCTGGAGCTTCGGTATTTTGGAGATTTCGACTACGAGACGATTGGGTCGACGCTGCGTTTGAACCCGCGGACGGTCGGATCGCGGCTGAGTCGGTGCCTTGGGAAACTGGGTGAAATGTTGCGCCTGATACGTCTGGCAGAGGAATCGCCGACCAAACCTGTATAGGCGGAGAGGACGTCGAACGTATTATGACCGGTCCAGGCCAGACAGCACACGAACGACTCACGGCATTGGCCCGTTGGCGGCGGCGGGACACGGGGGGGATTGGTCCGATGCCTGGGGCGATGCGGGAGCGGTTGCATCGTGAGGTGCTGCGTCAATCGGAGAAGGGTTCAAGCGTGCCGGAGCCGGTGCCGATCCCCGCCGCCGAGGCCTTGTGGCGGCGGTGGCGGGCTTTTGCGGGGATGGTGGGGGTTGGATTGGGAGCGATCGCGGTGCTGGTGGTGATGAGTCGTTCAGGGCAAGAACGCAACCGGCGGAACCTACCGTCGGTGGCGGTGGCCAGCGAGGGCGCGATGACAAGCGAGGTCATGACCGCTAGGGCGCCATCGTTCGCGGGTGGGGAGCGGATGGTCGTGCCAGCGGGTTTGGATGTCCCGCTGGCGCTATCTTCGCCGGCGCCAGCGTTGGTACTGTCGGATTCCCTGTCCCCGGAGGCCCCGGCGAACCGGACGGAATCTTCCGCGGCAAAGAAGGTGCGAACTCTGGATGGGATGGTTCGTTTGAGACGTCGCTACCAGGCGGCTGGGGAATCCAATTCGACGCCGCCTACCGCTGGGATACTCCGACGCTTCGAGGTGGTTCGGGCGCCAGACCGGGTGGAACTTCGGGACGATGACGGCTCGGTCTATATTGGCCGGGTCGTAAGTGGTATTGTTCCCCGGGAAGGAGGGCTGGCGGATTGGGTATTCGAGGGACGCGGCACGAATCTCCCGTTGGGCAAGGTGGTTTTGATTACCGGGCATTTCGGGGCCGCGCCGGAGTCTCGGCAGTCACGAGAGTCGGGGGCGGACCATTTCATGGATGCTCCCTTCGTGGGGACGGCTGTCATCGGAGAGGCCCAGGTGGTGGAAGTTCGTGCCCATCCGGAGCCGTAACCGGCGGGGGTGCCGGGCAAACCGTCTGCAACTTTTGACGTGGCTCGGTGTCATCCGTGCGTTGGAAATCCTGAACAGAGACCGAAATATTGTCATGAACCTGCACCTCGTTTCCTCCGTTGCCTGCCTCACTCCATTGACCCCTCGGTCCATTCTCGTACGATGCCTGCTACTGTCCTTGGTGGTGTCGGCGGCGGTCACGATGACGGGTTGTTCGTTCACCGTGCATGAGCCCCGGGAGGCGGGGATGAGCCGCAGCACCGTGGGACAGGAGTTGATCGACTTGAAAAAAGCGTACGAATCAGGGGCGATCAACGAGCATGAATACGAAACCAAGAGGGAGCAACTGCTGGGCAGCGGTCGTTGAGTTGGTTCACTTCGGTTGAACCCTGGAAGCATTCGACTCGGAGGAGAAAGGCGTAGCATGAAGGACGGTATCGATCATGGAGGCGGGTCGGTGGGGCGGAGGTTTTTTTTGCAAACGGTGCTGGCGGGAGCCGGGGTGGGGGCCTTAGGGATGAGGTCGGCGCGGGCGCAGGTTCCGAGTCCTATGGAGGACGGCCGTGGTGTGGGGGCGTTGGCGGAGCCGAAGGGACCCCGGGTGATTCTGATTCGATTTGGGGGAGGAGTTCGACGGCGGGAGGCGATTGTGCCCGAGCACGCGTTCGCGCCATTTCTGTGTCGAGGGTTGGTGCCGCGCGGCACGTTGTTTCCCCGGATGATCATTGATCGGCAAGAGGGCCTGAACACGAGTCACGGGGAGGGGACCCTGAACCTTCTGACCGGTCGGTATGACCGCTACGAGGACGTCCGGAAGGGGTTTCTGAAGGCGCGTTACGAACCCAAGGTTCCCACCCTCTTTGAGTATTTCCGAAAGACGTTCCGGGTGGCGCCCCACGAGACATTGATCGTGAACGGGGAGGACCGACCGGATGAAGAATTTTACACATTCAGCAACCACGCCGGGTATGGGATCGATTTCCGGTCCAGCGTGCTGAGCCTGTATCGATTCAAGCGTTGGCTGTACGAGCGGCAACTGGCGGAAGGGAAAATGACGGAGATGCAGCGCCGGGAGCGGTTGGATCAGTTGGAGAAGTGGGAAAAGGCTGATCCCCGGTCGGGGGGGCATGGGAGTCCGGGGGCGGCGCTGAACGATTTCTGGGCTGGTTGGCAGGAGCACTACGGGGAATCGGGCCTGGTGAATCCGCGGGGTGATCGGCTTCTGACTACGTTGACCCTGCGGGCGCTGAAAGAGCTGAAGCCTCGGCTGATCATGGTGAATTACAATGATTGCGACTACGTGCACTGGGGCTACCTCAGCCACTACACGACGGGAATTGCGATCATGGACGAGGGAATCCGGGAACTGGTGGCGGCGGTAGAGGCGGATCCGGAGTACCGGGACAACACTGTGTTCGTGATCGTTCCGGACTGCGGCCGGGACACCAGCCCGATGTTGGCCGTGCCCTGCCAGCACCATTTCAATTCAAAATCCTCGCATGAAATTTTCGCGTTGCTGATGGGTGCGGGGATAGCGCGGGGCCAGGTGGTGGACAAGGAGGTGCGCCAGGTGGATATCGCGCCGACCGTCGGGCGTCTGATGGGGTTCAGGACCGAGCACGCCGAGGGACGGGTGTTGGAAGAGGCCTGGGCTTGACCGATCCAGGGGTTGAGTAAGAGCCATATGAACGAGTGCAGCACATCCGATCCGGCGCTGTTTCGGGCGACGGGAGGTGCGATGGTGGCCTTGCCGAGAGTGCCGAGGTGGCAGTCCTGGTTATGGTTTCCGATCAAGCTGCTGGTGGGAGCTGTCCTGATGCAATCGGCGGGAGGAGCGGTGGTGGTGACAGGTTGGCTGCAGCGTTTCCTCCAACGGGCGGTGTACCGCTCCTGGTGGCGCAGTGGACGGGGTCGACTTGGGACGTTCGAAGAATTCGTGGCGGAGGAGCCGGTGCTCATCGGATTCCGGCGGCTTCCGAACTGGGTGCTGGCCCAGGAGCGAGGGGTTGGCTTTGTGACGGCAACGGACGTTGGAACGTTGCGGATAAGGCGCGCGGAGGCCGTCGAGACGGGTAGGGATCCGGGGAGTGTCCAGGCGAGTCCGCTGGGAGAATCGCCCGAAGCCGTGGACGAAGGGCAGGATGGGGGGCCGGCGGCGGGAACGCCGGCGGTCAGGGTGGTGCGGGCGGGGATTCTGCAGCGGTGGTTCGGGTCCTTGGCGATCAATGTGTGGCTGGGGATCCAGACGTTGACGAATGTGGCGTTGCTGACGATGCCGGGGGCGGTGCTGTGGTGGGTGGGGTGGTGGGGTGGGTGGCAGAACTCGTTTCACAAGGGCTACGAACAGTTCATGGTGGGGCCTTTGGTCAGTTGGTTCGGGATTCTTCTGTTCATGGCGGCCATGTTCTATGTCCCGATGGCGGTGGCGCGCCAGGCTGCGACGGGGCAATGGAAATCCTTCTGGGACGGCCGAACGGTGTGGACCTTGGTGCGGGCGTCCTGGTGGCAGAGCGCCTGGGTGGCGGGGGTGTTTGCCGTCGCCAATCTGTTCGTGATGGGCTTGAAGAGTTGGCCGCAGTTTTGGCCCCAGGCGATGATGTCGGATCTGGCGACGCGCGGGCTGGACCCGACCGAGGCCTTTCGCCAGGGGCTCGAGACGGTGGATTGGTCGAATCTGACGGACGCCCAGGCGGTGCATCTTTTGACCCTGTATTACCTGGGTTCTGCCGGGGTGGTGCTGCTCGTCCTGCTGGGGCTCAAGCGACTCCTTGCCTGGCTGTATGCGGGGGCGGTGCTTCGGGCGGTGCAGCGTGGAACGTTGGGTGAGGACTCCTTGTCGGACACGGAATGGAGGCTTCTCAACACACTTGGGTTGTTGCACGTGAGGGGGGCACCCTACCGGCCCTTTCTGGTGAGGTGGATAGCCTGGGCGGGCACGACGGTAGGGCGAGCGGTTTGTCGGACGTGCGTTTTTGTGGGGTGGTTTGTCTTTGTCGCCGCCATCTATGTCTCGGAGTTCCTTGCCCACCATCCGGTGGTGGGATGGCTGAACCAGCCGCTCGTTCAGCTTCCCTGGTTCCGGTATGTTCCGCCGCACTTGGAGAACCCGGCACCGGCGCTGATTTTCGCCGGGTTCCTGGTGTTGGTGGCCTGTGTGGCCGTGAGAATCCGGCGGCGGGCCTTGTTGCGACACGAACCACCAACGAGTGACTGAATCTGGGGCGGATCCTTAGCGGCGTCGCTCCTCAAGGGGGCCGGGCATGGGCCCTTTGGTGCGGGTTCGAATCCGGCAGAGGTAGGAATCAGCGGTGATATAGAGGTAGGAACCGTCATTGCCCCAGGCGCAATTGGCGGTGGCTTCGCCGGTATCCAGTGTGCCGAGATGGCGACCCTCGGGTGAAAGGATCAGCACACCTCCGGGGCCGGTGGCCCAAAGGTTGCCCAAGTCATCGACCTTCAGGCCATCCGGGAGGCCTTTACGGCCGGGAACGAGCGGGGTGGCGTCGAACAGCACCCGTCCCCGGTCCAAGGTGCCATCTCGCAACACGTCGTAGACCATATAGTGGGCGCGTTCAGGATCGGAGACGGCGACGTAGAGTTTCTTCTCGTCGGGTGAGAAGGCGATGCCGTTGGGGCGGGTGAGATCTCGGACGAGCAGGTTGACCTTGCCGCGTTTGGAGATGCGGAAGACACCCTGGAAGGTGAGTTCCCTGCGTGGATCGTCGGCGCCCTTCGCCAGTCCGTACGGCGGATCGGTGAAATACAGCTCCCCGGTGGACCGGATGGCGACGTCGTTGGGGCTGTTGAAGCGTTTGCCCTCGAAATTGGTGGCGAGCGGTTCGAAGCGGCCGCGGCCCTTGATACGGGCGACCTGCCGGTCGCCGTGCTGGCAGAGGATGAGGCGTCCTTCGTTGTCGAGCGTCAGACCGTTCGAACCCGATTCCTCGGGGGCGTTGGCTTGTCCGGTATAGCCGCTGGGACGGAGATACTCGAGCAGGCCGTCGTGTTGACGCCATCGCCAGACGATGTTCTTGGGGACATCCGAAAAGAGGAGATACCCGCCGGGAGCAAACCAGACGGGGCCCTCGGACCAGTCAAAGCCTTCGGCGAGGATTTCGAGAGAGGCGCCTGGGGCGACAAGATTGTCGAGGGCAGGGTCCAACCGTTCGATTCGTCCGAGGGTACCGGATCGGACTCGGGGGGCGTAGGTCGTTTCGGCGGAGTGAACGCGGACGACGAACCCGATCAGGGAAAGGGAGACAAGAAGCGGGAGTAGGTTCATGGCTTCGGGCTCGGGACGGGTGGAAGGTTGATGCGCGAAGGGGGGTGCGGCAAGGGAAAGGTCGGCGATGGGTTTGGCTCGGTTGAAAGCTGGCCAAGGGAGGTGGGGCCCGGTGGAATCACGGGGTGATACGGGTGCGTGAGATCGAATCCCTGGACCTGCCGGTCTTGGCACCGTATCGCACACTGCGCCAACAGGCTGACCACTACAGGGATCGTCTCTTTGTAGCGGAGGGCGACAAGGTGGTTCGGAGACTACTGGAGACGGATTTGACAATTGTCTCGGTGTTGATGCCAGCGGAGTTCCTGGAGGGGCTGCGTTCCGGTTTGGAGGCCCGCCCGGAGGAGATCGACGTTTTTTTGGTGCCCCGCAAGGAGTTGGAGGTGTTGACCGGGTTCGAGTTGTATCAGGGATTGCTCGCGTGTGCCCGGATGCCGGAGCCGGTGGCACTCGATGTGGTCCTTGCGAAGGCGGCGAGGCCGCGGTTCCTGGTCGCGGCGGATGCGATGGCGAACGCAGAGAACATGGGGGCGATGGTTCGGAATGCCGCGGCGTTTGGTGCCCAGGGGTTGTTGGTGGGAGAGACGTGCGTGCATCCCTACATGCGGCGGGCGGTGCGGACATCAATGGGTGCCCTGTTTCGACTGCCGATCGTGGAAGTGGTGTCGTTGGCGGATGCGTTGTGTGAGCTGAAGAGGCGCGGGTTTCGATGTGTGGCGGCGCATCCGCACACAGATCGGCGACACCTGCCGGAGGCGACGTTGGGTGGGGATTGCTGTGTGGTGTTGGGGAGCGAGGGCAAGGGCCTGACGCAGGCCGTGCTGGAAGCCTGTGATGAGTGGGTTTCAGTGCCGATGCAGACGGGGGTGGATTCGCTGAACGTGGGCGCGGCGGGGGCGGTGTTTTTCTACGAGGTTTGGAGGCAGCGGAGCGGACGGGTGCTGAGTCAGTGACGAAGAATGGTGTGTTTTGCGTGTCCTTGGAGGGGGGCGGTCGGCGCCTGTTCCGGATGAGACGGTCCCTCCCCATACGCGATTGGCGGGTTGTCGAACGGATGAGGACGCGCCAGGGGCGATGAGAGTCAGGAGGGCCGCGATCGACTCGTCGTACGAGTCAAGAAACACATCAAAGTTATGTCAAAGCACCAAGCCAGTGAGTCAGGGACGGAAGCGCCGACGGGTGGCAACCCGAAGCCGGGTTGCGGTTGTGGCGGAGCCGGTGGCGGGGCGGGGGGAGCCGGGGGCACGGGAGGGGCCGGTGAATCCGTGACGGCGTCGCATGCGGCGATCAGCAGCGAAGGCGGCGGGGAAGGGATCGGAGGGGAGGCGACGGTTCTCGCCGATCAGGTGGCTGAGAGCTTCGAAGGGTCACCGCGCCAGGGTGAATTGGAAAATGTGGCGGAGTTCGATCCCCAACGGGCGCTGAACGAGGGCATGCCGACCAGCATTCTCACCGATGAGCTTTTGGGGCTGGGTGAATGCCGGCCGGAAGGATACCAGCCGGAGACCGTGTGTGGATCGGATGACCGGACCAAGGTGGCGAACACCACCGTGGCTCCGTGGCGGTGGATCTGCAAACTGGTCATTACGTTCCCGAATGGCGCGTCCGGTGGATGTACGGGGTGGTTCATCGGGCCCAAGGCTGTCATGACCGCTGGGCACTGTGTCTACTCGAAGGCCAATGGTGGCTGGGCCCGGCGCATCGAGGTCATCCCCGGCATGAACGGAACCGCAAGGCCGTACGGTTCGATGGTGGGGACGTCCTTTCGAAGCGTGAGGGGCTGGACCCAGAACAGCGATCCGAACTTCGACTACGGATGCATCATCCTGCCCAACGCGAGTCTGGGAAATCAGGTGGGATACTTTGGCTTTGCGTCCTTGACCGACGCGTCGCTGAACAGCCTGTTGGTCAACAATTCCGGGTATTCCGGAGACAAGCCGTTTGGAACGCAGTGGTTCAACGCGGGTCGGGTCACGAATGTGACCGCCCGGAAGATCTACTACATGCTGGACACCTACGGCGGGCAGAGCGGGAGCCCGACCTGGCGTTTCCTCAATGGACAGCGGCATGCCGTCGGCATCCACGCCTACGGTGGCTGCCCGAACAGCTCGACCCGCATTGTCAGTCAGGTCTTCAACAACATGATGTCCTGGCGGAATAGCTAGGCAGCATGTTTCTCTCACGGGTGGCCGGGATCGGGGAGGGACCGGTCACCCGTGATCTTTCGATCGCCATACCCATGGAAACCACCATTCTGAACGTGATGGAAAGCTGGCCGCTCCAAATCTCCATCCAGGCGCCCGGCGGACAGGAAACCGTGGCTTTGTCGGAACACGCCCGGATTCGACAGGCTGGAGTGCTGATCGACCCGGGAAGTCTCCGGTCGGGCCAACGCATTCGAATCGTTTCCAGGAACTCCCGGGGCGAGATTGTCGAACTCGAGGTGATCTGAGCCGCTGCGGACTTGGCAAACCGGGGTTTGTCCAGTAAGCCCACGGCCATGATTCATGTCGGCGTCATCGGGCTCGGATTCATGGGGGTTACCCATATCAAGGCGTACCAGAAAATCCCCGGCGCACGGGTTGCGGCGATCTGTGATGCCTTCAAATTGCCGGCCGACGGTATCCTGAGCAGCGTGACGGGCAATGTTGCCGATCCCGAGCCGGTCCAGCTCGACCTGACCCAGGTTCAGGCCACCAAGGAATTCCGTGAAGTGCTCGCCAATCCCGCCATCCAGGTGGTCGACATCTGTCTCCCGACCTCCCAGCACGTGGAAATGGCGACCGCGGCGCTCGCAGCCGGTAAACACGTGGTGTGCGAAAAGCCCCTGGCCCGTACCTCGGCCCAATCCCGTGAGATCGTCGCGGCAGCCAAGTCGGCGAAAGGTTTCTTCATGCCGGCGATGTGCATGCGGTTCTGGCCGGGTTGGTCGTGGCTGAAGCAGGCGATCGCGGACGAGCGGTATGGGAAGGTGCTGGCGGCCCGTTTTCGGCGGGTCAGCGGTCCTCCCGGATGGAGCAAAGGCACCTACTTCAAGGGCGCCGAATCGGGGGGGGCCCTGTTGGATCTGCACATCCACGACACCGATTTTGTGCAGTTCCTGTTTGGCAAGCCGAAGCGTGTTTTCTCGCGGGGATTGAGCCGGTTCAGCGGCGCGATTGATCATGTTCTGACCCAATACGACGTGGAGGGCGGGGCCGCGGTATCGGCGGAAGGCTCCTGGCTGATGAGCGAGGGATTCGGCTTCAACATGGCCTACACGCTGAACTTCGAACGGGCTACGGCGGACTTCGATCTGAGCCGGACGGGCGAGGTCTTGAAGATATTCGAGGACGGGAAGGGCGCCCGGGTGGAGGCGATTGTGGGGGACGACGGCTACGTCGGTGAGTTGAGTCACTTCCTCGAGAGCGTGGCAACTGGGCGGGCGCCGACGATCGTGACGGCTGAGGACGGTGCGACGGCCGTCGAAATCTGCGAAGCCGAGGAGAAGTCAGTCCTCACGGGCGCGGTAGTTGACCTCTGACGTTGTGGACCTCGACCCACTGGAAGCCCGTGATCCCGGGCGCGACGCGATCGTTGTCCAGGGGGCGCGCGAGCACAACCTGAGGAACATCTCGGTCACCATTCCGCGCGGACAGTTGGTGGTGGTGACGGGCGTGAGTGGATCGGGCAAGAGCACGCTGGCGTTCGATCTGATCTTTGGCGAGGGACAGCGGCGGTTCCTGGACTGCATGAGCGCGTACGCGCGGCAGTTCGTGGAGCAGATGCGTCGACCGGATGTGGATCTGATTGCGGGACTGCCGCCGACGGTGAGCATCGAGCAGCGGACCTCGCGGGGTGGGGGCAAGAGCACGGTGGCGACCGTGACGGAGATCCATCATTTCCTGCGGTTGCTCTTCGCACGGCTGGGTACGCCGTACTGCCCCGACTGCGACCTGCCGGTGCAGGGACAGACGCGGGACGAGGTGGGGCGGCGCCTGGAGGAGGAACTCAAGCGGCGGGGCGACCTGTTGTTGTTGGCGCCGGTGGTCAAGAATCGGAAGGGATTTCACACCGAAGTGGGCGAGTGGGCGGCGCGCCACGGGTACGCTGAAGTGCGGGCCGATGGCACGATGCATTCGACAGAAGAGCCCCTGAGGTTGGATCGGTTTAAGGAGCACGACGTGGAAGTGGTGGTGGGGGTTTTGGAACGGCCCTCCACCCGCAAGACCAGGACCCAGGCGACGACTGGAGTGGAAACGGGGCCGACGTCCCAGCAACTGGTGGACGAGGCACTTTCGGTGGGAAAGGGCACGGTGCTGGCGTTGGACAACCACGGCCGGGTGACGGTGCATTCGACCGAACGCGCTTGTCCTGGCTGTGGGAGATCGTTCCAAACGCTGGACCCGAAGCAGTTCAGCTACAACTCGTCGCAAGGGTGGTGTCCACGCTGCCGCGGGTTTGGGGAGCTGTTCTACCTGCCGGACACGGACCGTGGAGCGCGGGCGGACGCGATTGAGGAATCCTGGTGGCGTTGGCAGGAAGGGAAACGCGAAGTGTGTCCCGAGTGCCACGGAGCACGTCTGAATCCCATTTCACGGGCGGTCCGGTTGCCAACGCTCGGTGGGGCGGGCAAACGAAAAGGAAGCAAAGCCACCAAGGCGCTGACGATCGATGTGCTGGGAGCGATGTCGGTGGGTGAGTTCTGTGAATGGGTGGAATCCGTGATGTTCGGGGATCGGGACGGGCAGATTGCGCGGGACATTGTGCCGGAAATCGCCTCCCGGCTCCGCGTGTTGCGGGAGATCGGATTGGGATACCTGCAACTGAGCCGATCGGTGACGACGCTGTCGGGTGGCGAAGCGCAGCGCATTCGTTTGGCGGCGCAGTTGGGGTCGAATCTGAGCGGCGTCCTGTATGTGCTTGATGAGCCGACGATCGGCCTTCATGCGCGGGACAACGAGCAGTTGCTGGATGCCTTGGCCCAGCTGAAGCGGCGCGGGAACTCGTTGCTGGTGGTGGAGCACGACGAGGAGACAATGCGTCGGGCGGATCATGTGATCGACCTGGGGCCGGGCGCCGGAGTGGAAGGCGGCCGAGTGGTGGCGGAGGGGACGTTGGCGCAGTTGATGGAGCACCCGGAATCCGTGACGGGCCAGTGTCTGCGGCAGGCGCGCCGTTTCCCGGCCCGGGGAGAACGCCGGCCCGTGGTCAAGGCGGAAGTCACGGGCGCGAAGCGGAGCGAGGGCGGGGAATGGCTGCGTTTGGAAGGCGCTTCGGTCAACAACCTGAAGGATTTGGCGGTGGCGTTTCCGCTGGGACGCTTCGTGGCGGTGACGGGGGTGAGCGGATCGGGGAAGAGCACGTTGATTCGGGAGTGTCTGCTGCCCGAGATGGAGGCGGCGTTGAAGGCCGGGGATGCCGGACGTAAAGGACCGAAAGGGCGGAAGAAGGCCGATCGTCCGGTTCGCTTGAGCGGTCATGAGACGCTGAAAGCCGTCTACGAAGTGGATCAATCCCCAATCGGCCGGACCCCGCGGTCGACGCCCGCGACGTATGTTGGATTCTTTGATGACATCAGGGCCTTGTTTGCGCAGGTGCCGGAGGCGCGGATGCGTGGGTACGGGGCGGGCCGGTTTTCGTTCAACTCACGGGCGGGGCGTTGTCCGCAGTGCGACGGCGCGGGTGAGATCAAACTGGAAATGAACTTTCTGCCGCCGGCCTTTGTGCCGTGCGAGGTCTGCAAGGGGACCCGGTTCAATCCCGAGACGCTCGATGTGGAGTATGCGGGGCGGAATATTGCGCAGGTCCTGGAAATGTCGGTGGTGGAAGCCATCAGCTTTTTCGATGCGTTGCAACGGATTCGGCGGCCGTTGGAGGCCTTGCGGGACACAGGGTTGGGGTATTTGAAACTGGGCCAGAGGAGTCCGACCCTGAGTGGCGGGGAGGCGCAACGCGTGAAGCTCGTGACCCACCTGCTGACGGGACTGAAGGAAGGAGCGGAGACTCGGGAGCGCTTTTCGAAGCGTAATCTATTCGTCCTGGAAGAGCCGACGATCGGGCTGCACATGGCGGATGTGCGGCGGTTGGTGGGGGTGGTGCAGCGGTTGGTGGACCATGGGCACACGGTGATCGTGATCGAGCACAACCTGGATTTGATCGCCGAGGCGGACTGGGTGATCGACTTGGGTCCGGAAGCCGGGGAAGGCGGAGGCCGAATCGTGGCGGAAGGGACTCCCGAGGTGGTGGCCCAGGTGGCGGAATCTCATACCGGCCGGTTTTTGAAGGCGATGCTGGGGTGACACTTGCCGCTGGCGTGGGCGCGAAGCGGCGTTACTCTCGTTGCTCTGACGGCAATGAAGCGAAGCACCCATCGAATCTTCGGGACGTTTTGGACGGTCAACTGGGCCTTGCTGGCGACCCTGGTCGCCTCTTTTTCGGTCCTGGGCCAGGGAGCCGGGATTCCCGGCGGTGAACTGGGCTACAACGCCGCGATGGCGAAACTGTTCGCGGATGTTCCCTATTTCTCGGCGGACGTGGAGACCACGTTGACAAATCTGACCGACAAGACGCGGCTTTCGATCCCGATGCGGATGCATAAGCGCCAGGATCAGCTTCGGATTGAGGTGGATTTTGTGAAGCTGAAGGGAACCGGCCTGGCGATGCAGGGTCTCGCAGCGATGCAGAACATCGGCATGGCGCGAATGACCAGCCTGATCGACCCGAAGCAAAAGGGGATGACGGTTCTGTTTCCGGATCTCAAGGCCTACTCGAAGGTGAGCATGAGCGAAGCCGACTTGCCGGAAGACGGCTTCAAGGTTTCCAAAAAGGCGGCAGGCAAGGAAACTGTTAACGGCCAAGCCTGCATGCGGCAGAAAGTGACGCTCACTTCCACGGATGGTCAGAAAGTGGAAGCGACCACCTGGGAAGCGACAGCGCTGGGAAATTTCCCGATCCGCATGCTGTTCCAGCAAAAGGAAGGCTCGATGAACATGGCCTTCCGGGACGTGGTGCTTCAGGCGCCGGCCGATGACCTGTTCAAGGTTCCGACAGACCACAAGTCGTTCGACAGCATGTCGTCGCTGATGCAGGAGGCGATGACCCGGGCGATAACGGCGCCGCGGAAGTGAAGTCCGAAGTCAGCGGGCCGCTTTTTCGAGAGCGTCGAGGACGATTCCGGGGGTGAGCACTTCTGGCAGGACGAGCGGGGCTTTTGCTGAGTCCTTCGGGTACACCAGCACGAGCGGAACACCGGCCCGGCCATGGCGTTGGAGTTCCTTGCTGATAGCGGGCGGGACGAGTGTGTGATCCCCCTTCAATGACACGGCATCAATCGATCGCAGACGTTCGCGGACGGAAGCGATGTTGATCGAGGAGCGCTCGTTTAACTTGCAGGTCAGGCACCATTCGGCGGTGAAATCCACGAAGACAGGGTGACCGGACTTGCGGGCGGCGTCGACGGCTTCGGGGGACCAGGGTTGCCAGGGGATGTCGTCCTTGGAGGCCGGGGCGGCGATGCCGGACGGGGTGGGGGCGGTACGGGGCGCCCGCCACTGGAGTTCGCTTTCCAGGGTGGCGCCGTAGGCGATGCCGGCGAGGAGGATGGCAGCGACGGCGCCGGCGGTCTGGTACTTGCGACCGCGCTGGGCGAACTCGCCCCAAACCCAGGTGGCGAGAGCGATACCGACGAGGAAGATGCCGAGCCACAAGGGGCCACCCTCCCCAAAGTGTTTGGCGGCGAGCGTGTAGAGCCAGAGCGCGGTGGCGAGCATGGGGAAGCCCATGGCGATCTTGAAGTGGACCATCCAGTTCCCGGGTTTCGGAAGGAAACGGAGCCATTCGGGCTTCCAACTCAGGACGACATAGGGCGAGGCGAGGCCGAAAGCGACCGCGGAGAAGACGAGAACGATGGTGAGGACATCGGCGGTGAACGCGTAACCGAGGGCCGGAGCGAGGAAAGGCGCCGTGCACGGGGTGGCGAGGGCGACGGCGAGCATACCGTTGAAGAAGGCACCGCTAGGGCCTTCCTTGCTGGCCAGCTCACCGGCGGCATCCATCGCGCCACCGCCCAGATTGATCTCGAAGACGCCGAAGAGACTGAGGGCCACCAGAAGAATGAGGGTGGTGAGAATCACCAGGAAAACGGGGTTCCCGAATTGCATGCCCCAGCTGGCGATGCCGGTGGCTTTCTGGACGCCGACGACCACTCCGGCGAGGACCAAGAAAGAGAACCAGACTCCCAATCCATAGATGAGACCGAGCTTGCGGGTTTCGGCGGCATGGCTGCCGCTTTGCCGGACGAACCCCAGAATCTTGAGGGCGATGACTGGGAGTACGCACGGCATGATGTTCAGAATCAGTCCGCCGAGGAACCCGAAGAGGATGGCGCGGAGAAAGGTGAACCGGAGAGTCGGTGGGGCTGCGTCGGTGGTGGCCGGGGCTGGCGGCAGGCTGGGCGAGGTGGTTGGGAGCGACGTGCCGGCGGCGCCGGAAGCGGGAGGCACAGCGGCGGAAGTCGAGGCGGTTTCGCGGATGTCCAAGCGGGTGGCAAAGGCGAGCGCGGGTTGTTTGCCGGATTCCGTTCGGACGAGCAGACCGGCGACCTGCCGGGGCCAGTCGCCGTCGAACTTGGTGACCTTCTTGCGTAGGACCACGGCAGGAGGTTTCAGGGCAAGGCGTTCGGTGGCGGTGGAGACTTGGAACGATTCATCCGCCAGCGGGAAAAAGTCGGGAGAGCCCGCACCGGCCGGCGGGGTCCAGGTGATGAGCAGGGTGCGCTCGTTGCCGGTGGCGGGGCCATCCCAGGCGGCGTGGGCGCTTTCGAGGGGGAGGGGCCGGGGGAGTTGGGCTTGTGCGTCGCGAAGCCGGGCGGCGTCGGGAGACGGCGTTGTGGAGGGGCCGACGGTGAGGGTGGTCCGTATCTCGGCCTTTTGGGGGAGGCAGCTTTCCTTGCATTCGAGCCATTTAGCCGTCGCGCTGAGTTCGAGGGGCCCTTCAGGTGTACCTGGGGCGACCTTGAACGGGACGAGAAGGATCTGGGTGCCGTGGTAGACGTAGGTGACGAGATCCTGGTCGGCGTACCGCTCGGGGGTGGGCCACTGGATATCGCTGGCGGTGATGCCGGCGGGGAGGCGCCAATCGAGGGTGGTGGGGGCTCCGGAATCGCCTCCGTTCAGCCAGTAGGTGTGCCAGCCGGGCTTGGAGTCCAGTTGGATGCCCGCGACGAAGGCGTCACCGGCTTTCACGGTCTGGACCGGGAGAAGGATGCGCACCGAGGTTGCGGCAGGGGGCATGGCCCCAGCAGCCGGAAGACTGAGGATGAAAAGGGCTGTGAGCCAACGGAGCCAACGCATAGGCAGCATACTGGTGTAGGAGGTTTGGATTTGCCAAACATTCCCGGCCGAGGAGCATGCCGGGAATGCTTGAAGGTCCGCGGATTCAATGGCTGAAGAACGGGCGGGAAGGTTTGGCGGCGATGCTGGAGGCGATTGACAACGCCCAGCATTCGGTGGCCCTGGAGATCTACATAATCGAAGACTCCGAGATCGGCGCGCGATTCCGATTGGCTTTGGAAAACGCGGCGCGACGTGGCGTCCGGGTGCGGGCCCTCGTGGACACATTCGGTTCATTCGAGTTGCGGGGGGACTACCTATCGTCGGTGAACACCGCAGGCGGGGATTGCCGCTGGTTTAACCCTTCGGAGTTGGGGCGGTTCACCTACCGGGATCATCGCAAGCTACTGATCGTCGACGACGCCCAGGCGTTTATCACGGGGTTCAACATCGGGCCGTCCTACGACGGGGACGGCGTGACGACGGGTTGGCGGGATTTGGGGGTGGTGGTTCGTGGAAGTTTTGTCGCGCCGCTGGCGCATGCCTTTCACGGAATGTTCGGGGCGGCCAGTTTCCGGCACAGCCGATTGGCCCGATTCCGTCGGCACCTGGTGCCCCAGCGCATCGCGATCGAAGATGGCGATCTGTTTCTGTTGTCGCCGGGACGAGGACGGAATCCCGCGCGGGAATCGCTGGTGACCGACATCGGTCACGCTCGGTGTATTCGCCTGACGACAGCCTATTTTCTTCCGCCGCGCCGTCTCCGCGTGGCGCTCTGTCGAGCGGCCCAGAAGGGGGCGCAGGTGCAGCTCCTGTTCCCGGGGAAGTCGGACGTGCGAATGGCTCAACTGGCAGCCCAAGGGCAGTATGGGAGGCTTCTACGGGCGGGGGTGGAGATTTTCGAATATCAACCGACCGTGTTGCACGCCAAGCGCTACCTCCTGGATGAGGTGGTCTACGTGGGGTCGGCGAACCTCGACCTGCGCAGTCTGAACATCAACTACGAGTTGCTGTTGCGGGTGGTGGATCGGCGGTTGGCGGCGGAGGGCCATGCGTCCTTTGAAGAGGATTTGGGACGAAGCTTGCGAATCGTGCCGGAGGTGTGGCGTCGACGTTCCTGGTGGATTCGGTTGTCGGAGCGGTTGGCTGGTTTTCTGCTGGTCCAATTGGACGCTCGATTTGCGATTCGACAGCTGTCCCGGCTGCGGGTGCCGAAGGCCGGACTGAGGGTGCTTCGTCGAAAAGCAGGTGGAAGTGGCTGAGAATGGACTTTTCCTTTGTCGTCCGGGGCACCACCTTCCACCTCAGCAATGGATTCCATGCAGTTGGCCCTGCTGTGTCGGGAGCTCGCAGATAACAAAAAGGCGGAAAACCTCGTGATCCTGGACTTGCGGAAGCTTCCAGCCGTTACGGATTTCATGGTTCTATGTACTGGAACCAGCGACCCGCATCTTCGTGCGGTGGAAGAGGGGATTTCGCGAAAGCTACGTGACGAGCATGCGCTGAAGCCCCACGCGATCGATGGCACACGCCACAGCGGCTGGATCGTTCTCGATTACCTGGACGTCCTGGTCCACGTGATGAAGCAGGACGCGCGGGAACGTTACGATTTGGAAGGGCTTTGGAACGATGCGCCGCGGGTGGGTGTGGGCGGGATCGTCGCTGGACGCAAGAAGGCCGCGAAGAAGAAGACCGCCAAGGTCGAGACACCCCACGCCGCTGAAACGGTGAAAGCGGAGGAGAAGCCCAAGAAGGCCCGCAAGGCGGCGAAGGTGACCAAGAAGAAGGTCAAGAGCGAGTAGGTCGCGATTTGCCGTGGAGACACGGAGAGCACGTAGAGCAAGGAGCCTAAGGGAGTTCAGCACCCGGTTCCGTGACCTGTTCTCCGCCTACGGTTGGGGAGTGGCTGTGGCTTAAACGCTCCGCGCCCTCCTACCGCTGGCGGTTGTAGGCGTTATTCGCGTACTTGGTTTGAGCGAGTTCCTGGGCGGTTCCCAGGAATGCCAGACCGGCGCTGAAGGAGCCTGAACCTCCGAAATACAGCGTCGGTGCCACGGCGGCCATGGCGGATTCCCAGGCGGTGCGTTCAGCTTTCAGCGGGGGTTGGACTGAGCCCTGAATCAGAAGACCCGAGGCGTTCCGTCGCTGGGCGGCGCCGGCGATTTTTCTCCCTCCCCAGAGCACATCATATTGTTCGTAGCCTTCGAAGCAGGCGCCGGGGGCCTCTTTCCGGCAGCACGGCGCGAGTTCCGCGGAGACCCCGATTTCTCGCAGGGCGCGGATCACCCATTCATGGAGGGTGCGGTAACTTTCGATTGCTTTCACCCGATGCCAGGCGTGTCCGGGCGGGATGGTGAGGCTGTAGGTCCAGTCGCGATCATGGGGAACAATGCCGCCGCCGGTGGGACGTCGGATCAAGGGGCGGAGGTGGGTACGGGCTTCAACGTCGGCATAACGTTGGAAGTATCCGAAGGTCGCGGCGGGTCCGGTCCAGGCGTAGAACCGCAGCACGGGGGCGTTATGCGCGCTGGCTGTCGTGAGAAGGCTTTCATCGACCGCCATGTTCCAGGCGGGATCGCCGGGGCCGGAGTGGAGAACGAGGAGTTCTGGAGTGGTCATGCGGGGCGGGCGGAGGGACAGAGGTCGCGAATTTCGCAGGCGGCACAGTCGGGTTTGCGAGCATCGCAGCGGCGGCGTCCGTGCCAGATGAGCCAATGGCTGAAGTGGGTCCAGGATTCGCGTGGGACGAGTCGGAGGAGTCGTTGTTCGATTTTTTCCGGATGAGCTTCGCGGGTGAATCCAAGCCGTTGGGACAGTCGCGCGACGTGGGTGTCGACGACGATGCCCGAGGCGATATCGAACGCGGTGCCGAGGACGACATTGGCGGTTTTGCGACCGACCCCGGCCAGGTCGACGAGTTGTTCCATCGTGCGGGGCACTTCACCCGCATAGTGCCCGACGAGGGCCTGGCAGGCGGCCTGGATGTTGCGGGCCTTGTTACGGAAGAGGCCGATGCGGCGGATATCCTGTTCGAGTTCGGGCAGCGGGGCGTTGGCGAAGTCGGCGGCGGACCGGTACTTCTGGAACAGGTCACGGGTGACGATGTTGACCTGTTTGTCAGTGCATTGAGCCGACAGGATGGTGGCGACGAGCAGTTGGAGGGGGTTGGTGAAATTCAGTTCGCAATGGGCGTTCGGATAGGTGGCCCGCAAGCGGTCAAGGATTGCCGTGACGCGGGTGGCCAGGGCGGACGCGGACTCACGGGCCATGAGGCGGGGCGCCGAGGTGCGGCTCAGAACATTTCCATTTCCGCGCTCCGGCGGGTTTTGGGAACGAGCGGCTGTCCGTCCTCACCTTCCGGATATTCGAAGACGCGCCCCTCGAAATTACGGATCACCACTCGGTCATGGTTGTGGCTGAGGACATACTCCGGGTTGATCGGGACTTTGCCGCCGCCGCCGGGGGCATCGATGACGAACTGCGGGACGGCGTACCCGGTGGTGTGTCCGCGGAGGCCCTGAATGATCTCGATGCCTTTGCGAACGCTGGACCGCAGGTGGGCGGACCCTGCGATCAGATCGCACTGGTAGATGTAGTAGGGGCGGACGCGGCAGCGGAGGAGCTTCTGGACCAGCAACTTCATCACGCCGACGTTGTCGTTCACATGGCGTAGTAGGACCGACTGGTTGCCGAGGGGGATGCCCGCGTCGGCGAGGCGTCCCAGGGCGTCGCGGACCTCGGTGGTCAGTTCTCGCGGGTGATTAGAGTGGATGCTGATGAAGAGGGGATGGAACTGGCGCAGCATGGCGCAGAGTTCGGCCGTGATGCGTTGGGGGAGAAAAATGGGAATCCGGGTGCCAATGCGCAGGAACTCGATATGGGGAATGGCGCGAAGGCGAGAGAGCAGGTACTCGAGCTTTTCGTCGGAGAAGAGCAGTGGATCGCCGCCGCTGAGCAGGACGTCGCGGATTTCGGGGTGATTCTCGACATAGGCGAGTTGCCGGTCGAAATCGGGGTGGAAATCGTACCCCGCGGCGTTGCTGACGAGCCTGGACCGGGTGCAATAGCGGCAGTAGGAGGCGCAGCGGTCCGTGACCAAGAACAGGACGCGGTCCGGGTAACGATGGACCAGGCCAGGGACTGGGGAGTGGGAGTCTTCACCGCAAGGATCAGCCATCTCCCAGGACGCTTGTTGGGTTTCCTCGAGGCGGGGGACGACCTGACGGCGGATCGGGCCGTTTTCGTCGCCGGATTCGATGAGGTTGAAGAAGTGCGGAGTGATGGCCATTGCCAGTTTGGAACGGGCGAGAATCGCGCCTGCGCGTTCGGATGCAGTGAGATCCGGAAGCAGCCGCTCGAGTTGTTCGACGGTGGTGATCCGGTTCTTGAGCTGCCAGCGCCAGTCATTCCAATCGGAATCCGGTACATGCGACCAGGGTCCTCGGCCTGCTGATTGGAAATCCTTCAAGGTGTAGAGGCTTGCACCGTCTTCCGCTGAAGGGGGTTCCTCTGAGGCCTCCCGAAGCGAGTCGTCAGACATCGGGCGCCACTATTCTTGCGGGTCCCAGGTGTGTCAAGAAGGTGGCCCGGAAGGGGGGGCTTCGTTGGCGAGGGTCTGGGCGCGATCACCCTCGACTTCGCGCAGTCGGCGGATGACGTCGCGGGCAAGGAGTTTAGGGCTGGGAGGAGCCTGGCCGCGGACGATGGTGGTGAGGCCGACCCGGGACCGGGAATCCGCGTAATCCTCGATGAGGTCGATGTACCGGAAGACAAGGGGGCGGAGGTCGGGTGGGGCGTTGATACGGATGGCGTGAAGCTGCTGGAGCAACTGGCGGAGGACGGGGAGTTGGCGGGCGAACTCCCAGGATCCGAGGATTTCCTCGAGGGGCATTTTCCGGGCACGACTTCCGGCGCCGGGGAGGATGCCAACGGGTTGTAGGACCTCGTCGAGTTTTCGGAGGGTGAACTCGCGGGGCCAGGCCTGGGCGGCGTCGCGTCCCGTAAAGTTGGCGATGGCGATGGCCCACCATTTTTCCGTATCAAGCAGGGAACGAAAGTGGGGTTGGAAGGACTCGATGAAGCCGGTTTGCCAGTTCCAGTGGTTTTGCAGTTGAAACAGCCATTGTCGCATGCGACCGAGGCCCTCTGGAAGGCGCTGGAGCTCATGAAGGCAGAGGTGAGCTCCGGCGGAGAACCGTTGCCAATCGCGATCCGACATCACTTCCAGGTCGGGCTGACTGAGTTCGTAGAAGGAGGGTGGGACGACGCGTGAGAGCTGTTCCCGGACCCGGGCTAGGCTTCCCTGACGGCGGACGTCCATGGACGTGCGGGTTTCGGGGGTGGGAAGAGGACCTTCGAGGCTGCTTTGAAGGACAGTCTGGGTGATGCCTTCAACCAGCCACAAGGGCGGTTCGGCGGCGCGCTGGTTGCCCGGGCGGTTGGAAAGGTCCAGGACGACCGCCTGCACGATCGCTCGGGTGAGTCGTTCTTCGGACAACGTCGAAGGGACTTGGACGCGGAATTTCCAGGTTGCCTCGAAGGGAACGGCTTCGATGGGAACGGGTGCGTTGGTGCGTTGACGCGGCTCGATCGCGACCTGGATGTGGGCGCCGGCGGTTCGCCATAGGTCGGGAATGGCAAAGATGCGAAGGGTCTCGGCTTTGACACGTTCGCAAGCGATGGCAACGGTCTGAGGCGTGAGCGTGCGCGGGCCGGAACCGAGTCGGAACTCGCGGGGAGGCGAGAGGCCGGCGACGCGGGGGCCGGTGACGACGAACTGCCCGGACTGACTGATGGTGGCAAGGTCCTTAGGAAACGAGGGGCCTTGAGCGTGGGCGGAGGCGAAACCGGCCAGGACAAGAAGCACCAGGGCGCCTGCCGTTCCGGTTCGGGGGTTCATGGGAAACTCAAGTGGCGGTCGGTTTGGGCTTGGTGGGATTGGTGGACGAGGGGTCGGGCTTGGCCGGGGCTGGTTCCGATTTCGCAGGAGTGGACGACTTGGACGGGGTGTTGAGGCTTTCCTGCTTGGCCGCGGCCTTGTAGCCCTCGCTGCGGTAGTCGGTGGTGTAAAACCCGGAGCCTTTGAAGATGAGTCCTGCGCCGATTCCGACCTGTCGTTGGACCTTTCCCTTGCCCCAGCGGGGTTTGGGGCAGCGATCCTTGGGGCATATCTTGATCGGCGCGTCCTTCATCGATTGAAAGAGATCGAAGGCGGCGCCGCACTTCAGACACGCGTACTCATACGTTGGCATGGGCCGACAGTGTATCGGGGGGCAATTTCGGCCCGTCAAGGGCCGTGATCGTTCCGGGGCCTTCGGGTTTTCGGTGGTTCGGACAAGCAATCCTCGGTTGAATCGAAGACGTGGCCTTTCTCCATCTCGAACCCTTCAAGGGGCGGGAGTGGCGTCGGTGGAATCAGGATCTGGGCCGGGGATGGATGCCGCGGCGCTTGGTCTTGGGGATCGCGGTGGTTCCGGCCGTGATCGCTCTCTGGGAGGGAGGGAGCGTCGCTCTGAGGCGCGAAATCGTCTGCCGGGAAACAAGAGATCAACTCGATACGGCGGCGGGTATGGAACGGGAGACGAATGATTGGCTCATGCGGCAGCTCATGGCTCGTCGAAAAACGCATCGATTCTAGCCCGGATCATTCATCCGCTTTTGCCTTCATAGCGAAACACCGCGAGCACGGAACCCGAGCGGGAGAAGGGGGACTTGGGTGGCGCTGCAAGATTCAATCGAGCAAGGAAAGGCGCGGATTCTCGGGATCCCTGCCTTCGCGAAGGCCGAGACGAACTACCCACCGATGCAGCTCATGGTACGTTCCGGCTGTTCGAAGCCTGCTTCGCCGATGTGGTGGCGTTCTTCTTTTCCGAGCACGACCTGGTGGAGCCACGAGACGATCTCCGGATCCGTTGCACCCGAGCGGAGGCGACCCTTGAGGTCGTGCTCGCCGAGGCTGAAGAGGCAGGTGCGGATCTGGCCGTCGGCGGTGAGGCGGATGCGGTTGCAATGGCCGCAGAACGGTTCGGTGACAGGGGCGATGATGCCGATCTCGGCTTCCTGGCGTGGGACGGAGGAAGGCGATTGAGGGTCAGGCCGGAACCGCCAGCGGCGGGCGGTCTCGGAGGCGTGGTGGGTCTGGGCGGGGACGAGATCGAATTGGGCCTGAAGCCGGGTGAGGATTTCGCGGCCAGGGACGACGAGATCCTTGAGCCAGGACCGGCCGGAATCGAGCGGCATGAACTCGATGAACCGGAGGGACAGATTCTCTCGCTGGGCAAAAGCGGCGAGGGCTTCGATCTCGTGATGATTGAGGTCGCGGATGACGACGGCGTTGACCTTGACGGGATGAAATCCGAGATCACGGGCGAGGGCGATGGCAGCGATCACTTCGTTGAGACCGTCGCGGCCGGTCATGCGGCGGAAGTTGACAGGATCGAGGGAATCGAGGCTGAAGGAGACCCTGCGGAGGCCGGCATTGCGGAGATCACGGGCATGGCGGGCGAAATAGAAGCCGTTGGTGGTCATGGCCAGGTCTTCGATGCCCGGGATGGAGGCGAGACGGGAGACAAGCTTCGGCAGGTCGCGGCGCAGGAGGGGTTCGCCGCCGGTGAGGCGGATCTTCCGGATGCCGAGACTGACGAAGGTGCGGGTAACCCGTTCGATTTCCTCGAAGGACAGCAATTCACTACGCGGCTTCCAGGACCGGAGGAGGGCGGTGGCGGGCGTGGGTGCGGGATTCTTGGTGGGATCGAACTTGCTTCGGTAAAAGTTGGCTGCCTCCTCGGTTTCGGGGAGGCAATAGAGGCAACGGAAATTGCAGCGATCGGTGACGCTGATCCGGAGATCACCGAGGACCCTGCCGAATGAGTCGATGAGCACGAGGCCGGTTACTCCGGAGCCGCGGTCGCGTTGGTTGCGGCGTCGGAGCGGATATTGACCTCGCCGGAACGTTTGAGTTCCACGTCCAGGGACGGGACTTTGCCGGGGGTCGGGGTTGTTGTTGAACTGGCAGCTGGGGCTCCTCCGAACTTCATGTCGTTGAGCACCTCGGCGCCCTTACGCACGGGCTGGGTCGAGTAGATGCCGCGGCGGATCCATTCGAGCCGGCGCGCGACGTTGAGCTCATCCTTGAGCTTCCGGACTTGGTCGCGAAGGTAGGCGAGGTCGTTGAGCTGTTTTTCGAGGGAGATTTTTTCTTCCTGAAGGCGTTTGAGCTCGTTGGTGAGTTCCATGCGATTGCCTTCGGAGGTGGCGAGGCGGCGTTCGGTCTCGTTGATCTTGCCTTCGAGATCGGCAATGGACGTTTGGAGATCCCCCATCTGCTTGGTGAGATCAACGTTACGGCCTTCGAGGGTGGCGATCTGGCCGTCGCGTTTGATGATCTCGTCCTGAGCCGTCTTGGTTTCGGCCTGCGCGGTGCGGGTTTCGGCGCGGGATTTGGCGAGGTCGGTGTTGAGGGCGGCGATGTCGACCCGGAGGTTATCGAGGTTCCGGGCGCGGTCGGTGAGGTTGGTTTCGAGGGTGACGTTGACCTTCTTCTGTTCATCGAGTTCGCGGCGGGTGAGCGCGAGGCGATTGGAGAAGTCGACAATGACGATCTCGTTGCTTGTCTGCTGGGAGGCCGCCGAGTGGTGCGAGCCGTTCAGGGCATAGATTGACCAGATGAGCGCGGCCACGACCACGACGAGTACGCCTGCGAGCACCTTCATAAGCGGACAGTCTGCGCAGGCCCGCGGTGTTTGGCAACCCTGCCGGGCTCCAGCTTGCAAAGGTCGGCGACCCCATTACGGTTGGCGGTCATGGAACTGCCGAAAACGGTGGGGGTCATGATTCTGCCCAGCGTGAATCTGTTCCCGCATGCGGTCCTGCCGTTGTTCATCTACGAGCCGCGCTACCGCCGCATGGTGAAGGACGCCCTGGAGAGCCACCGCATGTTCTGTGTTGCGATGCAGCGCCCGGACAAGAACGACGAAGCACCCGCCCAGGTGGCCGGGTTGGGCTTGATCCGGGCCTCCGTGGAACATCCCGACGGGACCTCGAATATGATTCTTCAAGGATTGACCCGGATTTCCCTGGGGCGGGTCTTCCGGCGCCGGCCGTACCGGATGCATTCCATCAAGCCCCTCGTGCCGGTTTCGCCGGATTCAGCCCGCGTCGATGCCTTGGTGGGCAAGGTTCGTGAACTGGTCAACGAGCGTTTTCGCAAGGGTTTGCCCGGCACGCTGAAGTTTCTGGGGGAGAGCAGTGGCGTGGGAAAATCGGACGGAAAATCGGTGGAGAATATCCTCCGCTCCATGGCGAATGTCGCGGATGCCAGCGTGTTGGCGGATCTGGTGTCATGCACGCTGCTGCCCGATCCGCGTCAGCGCCAGGTGATGCTCGAGACCGTGGATGTGGAGACCCGCCTCCGGTATCTGATTTGTTTTCTGATCAAGGAGGAGGAAGGCCCACGAGGCGGGACGAGTGAATCGTGACGGCGGGTCAGAGATGTCCGAGGACGCGGTAGGCGAGCCAGCCCAGTTGCTCGTGCCACCAGAAGCTGAACTTCGACAGTGCTTCCTCATCGGGAAACGCCTTCCACCCGCTGGTCGGATCGGGAAATCGCAGCACCTGGAAATCGCACGCTACCGGGTGGACGGCGACGCCTGCCTTCTCGAAGGCAGCGACCGAGCGACGCATGTGGAGGGCCGAGGTGACCAGGAGGACGCGCTTCCATCCCTGCCGGTTCATCAGTTCCCGGGTGCGTTCGGCTTCCTCGCGGGTGGAAATCACAGGTCCGAGGGTGTGAAATTCGGCTTGGGCAAGGTTCCAGTCCCGGAACCATCCCATGATCTGGCTTGAACTGGGATTCATGCCTGGCGGGGGTTCGGGTGCATCACCGCCGATGACGAGGGCCCGGGCTTTCCCGCGCCGGCACAATTCGAAGCCGGCGATCAGGCGATCGGCGCAGCTGGTGAGGTCAAGGGACGCAAAATCCGGCTGCGAGGCACGCCAGCCTCCGCCGAGCACGACGACGGCATCGGCGTTGGGGGCGTGGTCGAGGGTGGAATCGACCCACGGGCGCTCCAGGTTTCCGATCAAGGGGGCGGTGAGCCAGGGTTGGCAGAGGAGCCACAGGAGGACGAAGGCGGTGCCGCAGGTTGTGGCGCCGAGGCGCTGACGGCGTTTGACGCAGACGAGGGTGGCTACCAGGAGGAGAAGCCAGCCGAAGCCGAATGGGTGGACCAAGGGTGAAATGAACTTGAGCAGGCCCGTCATGGTGGGTGGTGTGGTCTTCACCCCCGGGCGGGGGATTTTCAAACGCCCCCGGGGGAAACGGAGGATTGAATTCGGGCGATATTGGCTTCGACGCGCGCGATGTAAGGGTTGGGGCCGTCCGGCCACGGATCATTCAAGAAGCGGTAGACGCCTTCAAACTCGTTATCGAGGCGATTGCGGACGTGAAGGCTCCAGAACGCCGGCGTTTTTCGGACCAGATCGGTGACGCTGGAGAATGTCTGGGGCGAAAGGGATTCCGGATTGTGGCGGGCGGATTCGGCGAATTCGTCGAAGAGCAGCGGGAGCTTGTCGCTGTAATCAGCGGCGGCCATCTGGCCGAGCAGATCCGCGGTGGCCAGGGCGCAGCCGACCTGTCGGTTGACGGCACCATCGAAGAACAGGGCCTGGACGTTGGCGTTCACGCCCGTGCAACGGATCATGCTCTGAATTTCCCGGATGTCGGCGGAGGCGAAGGCGTGGCGCGAGAGGATGCGATGGGCGAAGTCGGCGCTGCGCTGCACGTGGATGGGGGTGAATTTGGCACCCGTCCCCACGGTGTCTCCCCGGGCCTTCAGGTACCCCGTGTCATGGAACAAGATGGCGACGAGTCCGAGCCGGACGGCACGTGCATCGAGGTGTGGAGCGGTGGCGGACCGGAACCAGCCATCGAGCAGGCGGGCGAGGCAGAGCGTGCCTTGGAGGGTGTGCTCCTGGTCGTGGTAGCGTGTGTCGAGACGTTCGAACTCGGGATGACGACCGGCGAACGCTTCGCTGACCCACGCGAAGGTGGCGTGGATCCATGCGGCATCAGCTTCGCCGGTGACCGTTTTCCAGGTCTCAGCGCAGACCGGGAGGACCTCCGCGGGTTCCCTGGTGTTCACTTCGTGAAACACGACCGACGATAGACAGAGGGGCGGGGCGGCCCGCAAACGTTTTCCCTGAACGACGGAGGTCCCGGCGCGATTTGGGTCGGATCCATTTCCGGTACGGGCTATTCAAGGCGCATGAGCCGCGCATTGCTCGCGTTCGTGGACGACATCTACGAGGACCTGGAGCTTTGGTATCCGAAACTGCGCCTCGAGGAGGCGGGGTATTCCACCCGGATGGCGGCGCCATCCTTGGACTTGGTCCATGGAAAGCATGGGTATCCGGCCCGCCCCGACCTGTTGATCTCGGAAGCGCGGGTCGAAGACTTTGAAGGGTTGCTGATCCCGGGGGGCTTCATGCCCGACAAACTGCGGCGCGACGGCCGGGTTCTCGAACTCACCCGAGGATTTCACGAGGCAGGTAAGCTGGTGGCGTTCATCTGCCACGGCGGGTGGATTCCCATCTCAGCGATGATTCTACGGGGTCGGCGGGCGACCGGTTCGCGCGGGATCAAGGACGACCTCGAGAACGCCGGCGCCCTGTGGGTGGATGATCCGGTCGTTGTGGACGGCAACCTGGTGTCGAGCCGGACCCCGCTCGATCTGGCGCACTTTGCCCGTGCGATGGTGGATTTTCTGAAGACCCGCTCCACGGATTGAGCCGGCCAAGCCCGAACCCGTTCCGCCGCCTTCGACCCCACCGCCCCCGATGTCGCACGCCCGATTTGGAGCCCACACCGATCCTACGTTCCGTTCTGAACCCCGAGCGGCCGGCGAGGTCATCCGGCGGGTGGCAAAGTACCTGAAGCCCTACCGCTGGGCGGCGGTGGGTACGATTCTGTGTGCGGTGGCTTCCCTGGGATTCGGCATGTTGTATCCGCGGCTGACGCGGTTGCTGATCGACGACGTGGTGACCGGCGGGCGCGCGGAGTGGCTCACGCCGGCAGCACTCGGATTGCTGGGGGCATTTTTCTTGAGGGAATCGTTCAACAGCTTGCGGATTCGGGTCAACAACCGGCTCGAGCAGAACGTCATTTTCGACATGCGCCGGGAGGTCTATGGACGGCTGCAACGTCTGCCGGTCGCTTGGTTCGACCCGCGTGCATCCGGTGATTTGATGACCCGGGTGATCGAAGACGTGAACAGCGTGGAGCGCTTGCTGATCGACGGGACGGAACAGGGGACGGTGGCGGTCCTGAGCATCGTGGGGGCGTTGTTCTTCATGTTTGCCTCCAGCCCGATGCTGGCCGGTGTGTCCCTGGTTCCGCTGCCAGTCCTGGTGGCAGGAGCCCTCTGGTACACAACCACCGCCCACAAACGCTATCGTCAGCAACGCGAGGCGTCGTCGGCGATGAACGCGCTGCTCATGGACAATCTCCAGGGGATCCGTCAGGTGAAGGCGTTTGGCCGGCAGGAATACGAGGACGCCCGGTTTGGCGCGCGCGCGGAAGAGTTGAGGCAGGGGACGCTGGTGGTGATGCGGGCCTGGGCCTGGTATTCCCCGGCGATGGAGTTCGCCGGGGCGCTGGGCATTGGGTTGGTGTTGTGGGTGGGTGGGGGGCAGGTGATCGCGGGACGCCTGGAGATCGGGGAGTTGGTGGCGTTCATGCTGTATGCCGGGATGTTCTTCTATCAGCCGATCGGCCGCCTGCACGCGTTGAATCAGATGCTGCAGTCGGCGCGGGCGGCGGCGGCACGGGTGTTCGATATTCTGGACGCGCCGACAGAGCGTTCCGATCGGGGCGGGGTACTTCGCGAACCGGTGCGTGGCGAAGTGATCTACGACACTGTGGGGTTCAACTACCCTGGGGGCCGTACGGTGTTGCGGGGGATCACGCTGAAGGCGAGGCCAGGCGAGATGGTGGCGTTGGTGGGGCCGACAGGCGCTGGCAAGTCAACGCTGGTGAATCTCCTGCCTTCGTTCTACGAGTTGACCTCGGGGCAAATCACCATCGATGGTCAGGACATTCGGGAGGTGGGTTTGGAGTCCTTGCGTCAGGCGATCAGCGTGGTAAGCCAGGAGCCGTTTCTTTTCAACGGCACGTTGCGCGAAAACATTCTTTACGGGCGCCTGGATGCCACGGAACCGGAATTGGTCGCGGCGGCCAAGGCGGCGAACTGTCACGAGTTCATCAGCCGGTTGCCCGAGGGTTACGACAGCCGGGTCGGGGAACGCGGAGTCAAGCTGAGCGTCGGGGAGAAGCAGCGGGTGAGCATCGCTCGGGCGCTGCTCAAGAATGCACCGATCCTGATACTGGACGAAGCGACCGCGAGTGTGGACACCCAGACGGAACGTCTGATCCAGGAGGCGCTGGAGCGCCTGATGTCGGGACGGACGAGTTTTGTCATCGCCCACCGGTTGAGCACAATCCGATCAGCGAGCCTGATCCTCGTGCTGAAGGCGGGGGAGATCCTGGAGCGCGGCACCCACGAATCCCTGCTGGCGGCGAACGGATTGTATGCCCGGTTGGCGCAGATTCAGAATACGACGACCATCGAAGAAGGATTTGAACGCCTGGGGGTGTAGGGGTTTAAGGTTGGGCGTGTCGAAGCATTGGATCATCGCCTGGGTGGTGCTTGGAATCGGGGCCGTTTGGTTCGAATCCCGGCCGGCCCTACGGGCGGCGTCTGCACCGCGGGTTGCGGGCCGGGAACCTCTGCGTTCGGAAGCGGCCAAGCGCGGGTGGGTGGGCTGGGCGGAACTCCTGCCTCGGGACGAGGGGCTGCGCATTCAGTGGTGGGGCACGGCGGGTGCCGATGTGGAGTTGCTTCGGGCCGCTCACGGTTCCACCAATTTCACAACGCTGCACAAGGGTCGTGGTCCGTCGGAGTTTCTGGACCGCGAGGTCGTGCCTGGGCAGCTCTACGTGTACCGGGTGCAGACCGGCTATCGACCCACCATGTCGGTGGTCGAGTGGGCGGCGGGCGTGCGGCTTCCTCCGGTGGAGGACCGGGGAACGGTGGCCCTGTTGGTCGACGAGACCCTGGCAGGTTCTTTGCATCCGGAGTTGGGCCGGTTGGAACTGGAACTGATCGCCGACGGTTGGAAGGTGCTTCGACGCCAAGTGCCGCGTCACGACGACCGCGACTGGTCGCAGAATACGAATGCGATTGCCCGTATTCGGGCGCAGGTGAAGACCGACTGGGAGGCGAGCGGGAAGGCACTGCGGTGTCTGTACCTGATCGGTCACGTGGCGATTCCCTACTCGGGCATGCACGCCGAAGACCTTCACACGGGGCGCGGGGACAACCATTTTGGCGCGTGGCCCTCGGACCAGTATTACGGGGACGTGGACGGCATTTGGAGTGACCGCGAACCCTATCCCACCTATCTGGCTCCGGTGTCGTTTCCCATCACTCGCAACGATCCCGGGGACGGGAAGTTCGACAGGGAACATGTGCCGCCGAACGCGGCCGGGGACACGCGATTGGAGATGGCGTTCGGACGCCTGGACTTCTTCCGGATGCCGTCCTTTGGAAAAGGCGAGCGGGGGGAGATTGCGCTGCTGAGACAGTACTTCGACAAGGCGCGGCGTTACCGGTTGGGCGGGATGCCGGCGAAGGCCGGGGTCGTGGCGGGCGGTTACTTTCAGAACGCGTTGGACCTTGAACTGCTCATGAATGCGTACCGGACCGGCAGCCGGTTGTTCGGAGGAGGGACCAACACGGTGGTGGAGGGTGATTTCTTCGAGTTGTCACCCAGCGAGGCGGTGCTGTGGGGGTTTCAGTCGGGCTCCGGTTATATCGACCGGATTCGGTCCGGTTCGCCCGGCATGGTGACGTCGTCCCGGCTGGCGAGTCCGAGGCGCCAGGCGCCTGTGGTCTTCTCGATGCTGCTGGGGTCGTGGTTTGGGGACTGGGCGGTGGGCGAAGACAATCTGCTACGGGCGATCACGGCGTCGCGTGACTACGGTTTGGCATCCATGTGGGTGCGCAACGCGGAGTGGCGTTTCGATCCGATGGCGTTAGGCGGAACGCTTGGGGACGGCCAGTTGCTGACCGCCAACGAGTCGGTTCGCTACCGGGATCCGAACCGGGGTACGACTCGGACGCTGACCATTCTGGGCGATCCGACCCTGCGGTTGCACGTGGTGCCACCTGTGCGGGGGTTGAAGGGTCAACGGAACGACAAGACGGTGCGCTTGAGCTGGGCGGACGGAGCGCCTGGAGTTTTGGGATGGAACGTGTACCGGTCGACCCATGGGCCGGCGGGGCCGTTTAGCCGGGTGAATGACGCGCTGGTGACGGATCGAGAGTTCCGGGATCCGGCGGTGCCGCTGGCGGTGAAGTACATGGTTCGCGCCGCCGAACTGGTGACGACCGGAAGCGGGTCGTACACGAACCTGAGTCTGGGCGTCTTCTGGCCGTAGAGAATCAAATCTACGACCCCGGACTTGGATTGCCGGCAAGGACCGCCGGAGGGTGGTTCTACTCGCTGCCGTGTGCGGTGCAGCGGTGCAGACCGGCCGGCAGATGGCGCTTGCCAGGGGAAACCGGTGCAGGCTATCGCAGGAGGGATTCCCGGAATCCTACCCTCCGCGACCCATGCAATTTTCCGCATCCATTCCCAGCGCCGCCCGCTGCCGGGGCCGATTGGCTGGTTTCACCCTGATCGAACTGCTGGTGGTGATTGCGATCATTGCGATCCTGGCCAGCATGCTCCTGCCGGCGCTGAGCAAGGCGAAGGCCAAGGGCAAGGCGATCCACTGCATCAACAATCTCAAGCAGGTGGGTCTCGCCATGATTCTCTATTCGGATGAGTTCGATGGCTCCATCCCGCGCGGTAACGGCTACCCGTGGTTCCTTTGTTACATGCCGTACATGCCGGAGGGCGGGAAGGACAAAGACTTCCGCCAAGTCCGCATCTACCGGTGCTCCAGCTATCCGAACAAGGACCAGAAACGTCAGCAGATCATCACCTACGTCATCAACGCGTGGAAGTTCAGCAGCCCAACGGACAAGGTGGGTTCGGAACAGGTCGGGCCTTCGAAGCTGACGGCCTTCCAGGTGCCCAGCGTCACCATTCATCTCACGGACAACGAAAACGGCGCGTGGCGGCCGGTGATCACAGGGTACCAGGACGGGATCACCGACCTGAACGATGTCTGGGCGCCCAGCCACCTGCCGTACAGCGAAAGCGGGACGGTGCGGCGGTTGAGCGGGGAACGGCGGGTGGCGGCGAACCGTCACAACGACGGCGCGAACTCGGTGTTCCTCGACGGGCATGCCGGTTTTCTCAAAGCGCGTGCGATCGTGACCGATCGATGGCGCGAGGTGCAGGCCACGACGGCGACGGTGCGTTGAAGGGATTGGCTGAGTTTCGCTTGCGACTGGCGATTGGAATCCGTGGGACCTAGGGTCTCGTCAGATGCTTGCGGAAGCTGAACTTCGGCGGTTGATGTCCGACCTGGAATCCGATCGGGTCGAACGAACCATCTCGACGGCGGACAGTGCCAAGTTCCGGGAGGCGATCTGTGCATTTTCGAACGACTTTCCGAATCATCGACAGCCGGGGTATTTGCTCCCGGGTGTCCATGACAAAACAGGGGTGGCGTGGGGTCTGAAGCGACTGACGAGTTGCTGCGGAATTTGGCGGGACTGTGGCAGGACGGTGAGATTCTTCCGTCGCCTGGCATGACGGTGACCAGGCATTCTTTGTTGGATGGAGGGGACGCTGGAGCAGAAGCCGATCCGCACGGGTGCGTTGCAGGATCAGTTGGTCTGGGATTACCCGAAGAGAACGGTTCGCGAACTTCTGATGACCGCCATTTGTCATCGAAGCTATGAGTCCAACTCCCCGGTCCGGTTCTATCGATTCTCCGACCGGATCGAGATTCAGAATCCCGGGGGCTTTACGGGGACGCTCGTCCCGAGAATTTTCCCCGATCCACAAACTAGAGGAATCCGGTGTTGGCTCAGGCGTTGAAAATCCTGGGTTATGTGAATCGCTTCGGCCGTGGGGTGATCGACGCCCAGGCTGCCTTGGCTGAGAACGGCAGTGCTCCCGCGCGATTTGAGTTTTAGCCCGCTTTCGTGTCGGCCGTCATTCCTAGGCATCCTGATCTATGAAGGCATTGGCTTTTTTCAATAACAAGGGGGGCGTCGGCAAGACCACGCTTGCCTACCACTTGGCGTGGATGCTCGCCGACCAGGGACGGCGTGTTTTGGTTTTGGATCTGGACCCGCAGGCGAATATCACCTCCATGGTCCTTCGTGAGGATCGGTTGGAGCAAATCTGGGATACGGAAGTAAATAGCGGCCGAAGCATCGTGGGTGCGCTGGACCCCTTGATTCGAGGCATTGGGGACATCCGTGAAGCCCATGTGGAACGTATTTATTCTTGGCTATTTCTCATCCCAGGAGATCTAGCCCTATCCGGATTCGAAGCTGAACTTTCGGAAGCCTGTGGGAATTGTCGGGATCGCCGGGAGGCTGCGTTCCGGCAGACCTCCGCATTCCATCGGATAGCCGAGATGGCAGCCTCCAAGGTTCAGGCTGATCTGGTCATCATGGACGTCGGTCCCAACTTCGGTGACATCCATCGCGCCGCGCTGATATCCGCCACCCACGTCATCGTGCCTTGGGCTCCGGATCTGTTCTCCCTTCAGGGCCTGCGGAATCTAGGCCCTACGCTCCGCCGGTGGAGAGGAGGAGAGGAGAGTGGCATGACCGATCTGTGAGGAACCCGGCGCCGAGCCTGTCCTTGCCGGACGGATCGATCCAACCCATCGGCTACGTCGTTCTTCAATTCGGCATACGCGACAACAGGCCGGTCCAAGCCTACGAACCTTGGGTGAACCAGATCCCGGTGACGTACCACCATTCTGTACTCGGGGAGGCATCCGGAGCGCATACGATCGAAACGGACTCAAGTTGCCTTGGTTTGGTGAAGCACTACCGAAGTTTGGTGCCGTTAGCCATGGAGGTTCGAAAGCCCATTTTTGACCTCAAGGCGGCGGATGGCGCCATCGGTGCGCACTACGAAGCGGTTCAACATTGCGCGGACGCGTTCGGTAGATTGGCGGACAAGATCTCGGACCGACTTGGACTTCTGCCTAGGTCGGCCGAGTTGTCGTTTGCCCCTTGAAGAGGAAACGATTCTTGGCCGTGGACTGTTCCCGCCGCATACTCCGCGCATTGAACCCGTCGATCTCCATCGCGACCCTGTTGGGTCTGGCACTCGTGCTCGCGGGGGGCTGTTCAAGGTCGCCTAAACCCCCGGCAAATCAGGCCTCGGCGGGCCCCACGGACGGTGGGACGCATGAGGTGACGCAGGTTGAGTTGCGGACCGTGGAACGGACCATCACCACCACGGGTTCCCTACTTCCGCTCGATCGGACGCCGTTGAGTGTGATTGTGGCGGGACGCCTTTCGACGATCGCGGTGGATCTTGGAAGTTTCGTGCGGCAAGGGGAGCCGATCGCTCAGGTGGACGATTCCGATTATCTCCTGCGGGAGAAACAATCGGAGGCCGCGATGTGGCAGGCCCGGGCGCAGGTGGGGCTTCCGTTGGAAGGCGACGAAGACATCGTGGATGTCGAAGGTTCGAGTACCGTCCAGGAAGCGAAGGCGGTATTGACGGAGGCCAAGGCGAACCGTGATCGGATTGAGGCCCTGTCGGAGGAGGGCATACTGTCGGCGTCGGAACTGGAGACCGCGACGGCGGCGTTTAAAGTGGCATCGAGCCGATATGCGGAGGCCTTGGAGCAGGCGCGGACGCGGGTGGCCCAATTGCAGCAACGCCGGGCGGAATATCGGATCGCTCAAAAGCAACTGGCGGACACCCTGATTGTGGCGCCGTACGACGGGGCGGTGCAGGAGCGATTGGCGAACGTGGGCGAGTATCTGGCGGTAGGGGCGCCGGTGGTGACCTTTGTCCGGACGGATCCACTTCGGTTGAGGGTGGAAGTCTCGGAGCGAGAGGCGCCGCGGGTGAAGATCGGGCAGCCCGTGCGGGTCACTTTGGAAGGCGACACCAATGCTTATTTCGGGGCGGTGAAGCGGCTGAGTCCCGCGATCGTGGAGGGAAGCCGAACGATGGTGGTGGAGGCGGATGTGCCGTCGCAGGGGCGCCTACGACCGGGAGTGTTTGCCCGGGCGGGCATTGTGACGACGGGTGACGTTCCGGCGCTGACCATCCCGGGTGAAGCGTTGGTGACCTTTGCGGGAATTGAGAAAGTGTTCGTGGTGCAGGATGGGTTGGCGGTTGAAAAGCGGGTGACGACGGGAGATCGGGGCCCGGGATGGGTGGAGGTGGTGGCAGGATTGAATCGCGGCGAGACGGTGGTGCTGTTGCCGGGCAGCCTGCAAACCGGTCAGAAAGTGACGGTGCTGCCGGAGAAGAGTGCGGCCTCCTCAGAGGAGGCTCACGCTGTGCCGAAGGAAAACGGGACCAACGCGGCCACCGGGGGGCGTGCACCAGCCGGATCGTGAAACCAGGGCGATCTGATGCAAACCCTGGCTGAGATCTGTATCCGCCGTCCGGTGTTCGCCTGCATGCTGGTGCTGGCGTTGGTGGTGTCGGGGTCGGCGGGTTATGTGCGGTTGAACGTGGACCGGTCTCCGGCGGTGGATCTTCCGACGGTTTTCGTGTCGACCTCGCTTCCCGGGGCCTCGCCGGTGGAAATGGAGTCGCTGGTGGCACAGCCGCTGGAGCAGAACATCAACACGATCGAGGGCATCAGCGAGCTTCGGTCGATCTGCGGGGTGGGCCGCTCATTCATCATCGTCCGGTTCAACCTGGACCGGGATCCGAACTCGGCGGTGGAGGATGTGCGGAATCGGGTGTCGGCTTCGTTGTCGGATTTGCCGCCGGAGGTCCTGCCGCCGCAGGTGTCGAAGTTCGACGTCGATTCGGCGCCGGTGATGACGCTGGCGATGTCAGGCGACCGGCCGGTGCGGGAATTGACGGAGATGGCCGACAAGGTCGTCCGGGTGCAATTGGAGCGGGCGGAAGGGGTCGGCGAGGTGGACATTTCCGGCGGGTTGGGACGCGCCATCAACATCTGGGTGGATGCCGATCGTCTGGCGGCCTACCGAATGCCGATCACGGCGGTCCGGGATGCCGTGGTGCGCCAGAACGCGAACATTCCTGGGGGCAACGTGTCGGGGCCCCTGACGGAACGCGTGCTGCGCACGATCGGGAGGGTGGAGGATCCCCGGGATTTCAACGATCTCGTGGTGACGACGATTAACGGGGCGCCGGTGCGGATCCGCGACGTCGGGCATGCGGAAGACGGGACCAAGGAGCAGCGCTCCATCGCCCGCCTGGACGGGCGTCCCTGTGTGCAACTGGACATCCGCCGGCAATCGGGGGCTAACACGGTGGCGGTGATCGAGTCGATCAAGGCAAGGTTGCCGGCGCTCATTGAGCAGTTGCCCCCCGACGTGAAGATCCAGGTGACCCGGGACCAGTCCCGGTACATTCACGAGGCGTTGGCAGAGATCCAGAAGCACCTGATCCTGGGGAGCTTACTGGCGAGTCTGGTGGTGTTGCTCTTCATGCGGAGCTGGCGGGCGACGTTCATCGCGGCGATGGCGATCCCCGTGTCGGTGATTTCGACCTTCGGCATGATGTGGGCTCTCGATTTCACGCTGAATAGCGTCACGATGCTCGCCCTGGTGCTGATGGTCGGGATCGTGATCGACGACGCGATTGTGGTGCTCGAGAACATCTTTCGGTTCGTCGAAGAGAAGCAGATGACCTCTTTTGAGGCGGCGAAGGCGGCGACGGCGGAGATCGGGCTTGCGGTAATGGCGACGACCTTCAGCCTGGTGGTGATTTTCGTGCCGGTGTCGTTCATGTCGAGCGTGGCGGGCCGATTCCTGTTCCAGTTCGGTCTGACCTCGGCGATGGCCGTACTGGTGAGCCTCCTGGTATCGTTCACGCTGACGCCCATGATGAGCGCACGGTTGTACGGGATGGGGAAGTCGCGTCGGGTGGACAGCCACAGCGAAGGGTCACGGGGTGGTTTCTACGGGGCGATAGAACGGCTCTACATGCGGTCGCTGGGCTGGTCGATGCGCCATCGGCTCTGGGTGCTGGGCACCGCCGTGGCCGTGGCGCTCTCGTCGGTGCCTCTGTACGGGTTGGTGAAGCAGGAATTCACGCCCACGGATACGGATGAAGGCGAATTTGACGTGAGCCTGACGGCGCAGGAAGGGACCAGTCTGCCGGCGATGGATGAAGTCGTGCAATTGGCTGAGCAGGCCGTCCGCGGCGTTCCCCATATCCGCACCATTCTTTCAACGTCAGGTTCGGGGGGCGGGTTTTCGTCGATCAACCAGGGGCGTCTGTACGTCATGTTGGTGCCGCACGAGGAGCGGACCTTTGCCTGGAAGCGGCTGTTGAGTTGGACGCCGTGGAAGGCGTTTCAGGGGAATGCATCGCAACGGGAGGTCATGCAGCAGGTGCGGGCGCGGCTGAAGTTTTTGAAAGATGTCCGGGTGGGGGTTCGGAGCGGAGGTTCCTCCATCAATCTGGGCGGGCCGCCCTTCGAGATCGATTTCGCGCTGCTGGGCCCCGACCTGGAGGCATTGGCGGGCTATGCGGAGCACCTGCGCAAAAAAGCGCCGGAACTGGGCTTGCAGGATGCGGACACGACATTGCGCTTGGATAAGCCGGAGCTTCGCATCGAAGTCGATCGGAAGCGGGCGGCGGACTTGGGGGTCGAGGTGCAGGAGATTGCGTCGGCATTACGAATCATGGTGGGCGGTGACACCCGGGTGTCGCGGTTCCGCGATGTGGGGATCAACGACGACTACGACGTGCAGTTGCGGTTGACCGACGTGGACCGGGACGATCCGGCGGATCTCGCGCGGTTGTACGTGCCGCGCAAGGGCGGCGGTCTGGTGCGCCTGGACAATCTGGTGCAGGTGGTGCAGGGCCAGACGGCGTCGCGAATCGACCGGCTGGACCGTCAGCGGACGGTGGCGTTGCGGTCGGGGATTGCGCCGGGGTACGCGATGGCGGACCGATTGGCGGCGCTGCGGGAGGAGGTTCGGAGCATGAACCTGCCGCCGGCCTACACGACCAAGGTGTCGGGACGGGGTCGGGAATTGGAGAGCACCTTCGTGGAGTTTCTGTGGGCGTTCGCGCTGTCGGTGGCGTTCATGTACATGATCCTGGCCTCGCAGTACGAAAGCATGGTGCATCCCTTCACGATCCTGTTGTCGTTGCCTCTCGCTCTGCCGTTCGCGCTGTTGTCGCTCTGGGTGTCAGGCAACACGCTGAATCTTTATTCGGGCCTGGGGCTCCTGGTGCTCGCGGGGGTGGTGAAGAAAAACGCGATCTTGCAGATCGACCACATGAACCAGCTTCGCGGCAAAGGGCTGGATTTGTTGTCGTCCGTGTTGCAGGCGAACAGGGACCGGTTGCGCCCGATCCTGATGACGACGCTGTCGTTGGTGGCGGGCATGCTGCCGCTGGCGGTCGGGACCGGGCCGGGTTCAGAGGAACGCCGGGCGGTGGCGGTGGTGGTGATTGGCGGGCAGTCGTTGTGCCTGTTGCTGACGTTACTCGTGACCCCTGTGGTGTATTCGCTCTTGGACGACCTGGTGCAGCGGTTTCGTTGGAAGACACACGCGCAGCCGGAGTGGGTGACGGTCGGCAAGTGAAGGTCGCTGTTTACGATTGGCCCGGTCTTGCTGGCCGCCTAGGGTCTCGCCTCATCACGACCGGGAGCTTCCCAACTGATGAAGCGGTCCCGTCCATGTCACCATGAACACCGTCCAGGATCTCAAGACCGTCACACGCAACACGAAGTCCAAAGTCGAAGCCGAACTCTCCCGCACGGGAGGCTTGCTCCGGCTGGCGCCGGCTTGGGTGCCGCGCTCCTTCCTTCAACCCGGGCTGCGCCTGAAACTGCACCCGGACGATACCTATGCCTACGGAGCGAACCGTGGGGGTATCGACGAACGCTGGTTTGCATCGACCACGGAGGCGGCGAACGAAGGCCGTGTTCCAGACGAAGGGTTGAGCTACTGCGTGGTGGGTGGCGAACGCTTTACCCTGCGCAAGGCGGTGGAGGACTGTGGGGCCACCTTGATCGGTGCCGAGATCTGGAAGAAATACGGCAAGTGGCCGGTGTACTCGAAGTTCTTCGACAACATGGGGCCGATTCCCCACCACATGCACCAGAACGCCAAGCAGGCGAAACTGGTGGGACAAGAAGGGAAGCCGGAGTCCTACTACTTCCCCCCCCAGCACAACAACGTGGGCAACAACTTCCCCTACACCTTCATGGGCCTGGAACCCGGCACATCCAAGGCGCAGGTGCGGAAGTGTCTCGAAGACTGGAACAAGGGCGACAACGGCATCCTGGACCTCAGCCGGGCGTATCGGTTGAAGCCGGGGACCGGTTGGTTGATTCCGCCGTGCGTTCTGCACGCGCCCGGCAGCCTCTGCACCTATGAGCCGCAGTGGGGTAGCGATGTGTTCGGCATGTACCAGAGTCTGGTGGAAGGTCGTTATGTGCCCTGGAGCCTGCTGGTGAAGGACATGCCCAAGTCCAAGCACAAGGACCTCGACTTCATCGTCGACCAGTTGGACTGGGAGGGGAATGTCGATCCGAACTTCAAGGACAACCACTACCTCGAGCCGGTGCCGGTGGCGGACACCCGAAGCGAAGGCTATGTCGACCGCTGGATCGTCTACGGCAAGATCGATGGCGAGCAGCTTTTCACGGCCAAGGAACTGACCGTGAATCCGGGTACGAAGGTCACGGTGAAGGACACGGGCGCGTACGGCCTGATCTGCGTGCAAGGCACGGGCAAGATCAACGGACAGCCTTTGAACAGCCCCAAGCTGATCCGCTTCCACGAGCTGACGGAGGACGAGTACTTCTGCACCGCCGACGGCGCGAAAGCGGGCGTGGTGTTCGAGAACACCAGCGAAACGGAACCTCTGGTCGCGCTGCGCTACTTCGGGCCCGAAGTGAATCCGAATGCGCCGACGATGGGCGCCTACCGCCAGAACAAGTTCGCCTGAAGCCGGAAGGCTGAGGCGGGGGCGGGTTTGCTGTGGGCCTGGATTGGTGGCGACGGCAGGCGAGTGAATTGGGTGAAAACGGGGCCGGTGGAGAGGGTCCGGTATACGACCTGGGCCTGGGCGCCCGTGTTCGGGATCTGCGGACGGGCCGCAGCTCGACCCGGGTGGCGCATGTCTTTCGGGGACAGTTGGAACTGCTGGCAAGGAGACAGCCGGATTTTGAGGGGTTTTGGGGCTTGAATTCACGGGTTTCGCTCGCCACCGTGTCCTATCTTTTTGACCTATGGCAGACATCGCTAACCGGTACGCGGAAAACATCGACGGCAAATTTTACGTCGACAACCAGTGCATCGACTGTGATCTGTGCCGGGAAACGGCACCGAACAATTTCAAGCGGAACGACGACGGCGGGTATTCGTTCGTTTACAAGCAGCCGGAGTCCACCGAGGAAGAGGCGCAGTGCAAGGAAGCCAAGGAAGGCTGCCCGGTCGAAGCCATCGGCGACGACGTCTCCTGATCCGCTTTTCAAGGCGATCGCTCTGGCGCTACACGAGGCCTTTTCGGTGCCTTGCCTGATTTTAAAGCCGGCTCGCGGGATCGCCTGCGGGCTTGTTGATTTAGCCCCTGAGATTCCAATCGAATGCCGGCTTCCTGCGGCTACGTTGTCGCGGGAGCGAGGAACGACCTTCGAAGCATTTCCAGGGCTTGCTGCGACGTGACGTATTTGAATGTTTCGCGGTCGAAAGGATTGAAGAACCGCCGCACCCGGGTGGCCAATCCCCTAATGGCCAGGGCGACAAACACGGTGCCGACGGGTTTCTGTTCCGTTCCGCCACTGGGGCCTGCGATACCGGTAATCGCCAGAGCGTGGGTGGCGGACGAGCGAGCGAGGGCCCCTTCCGCCATCGCCTGGGCGCACGGCTCGCTGACGGCGCCATGCTCTTCGATGATCGCGGGTGGAATGCCCAGTTCCTGTCGTTTGGCGTCGTTATCGTAGGTGATCCAGCCGCCCCATAGGACAGCCGATGCGCCGGGGACGTTGGTCATGCGATGAGCGAGGTAGCCGCCGGTGCAGGATTCGGCGGTCACGAGACGGGCGCCCTGGGCGGTTGCGAGGCGGACAACGATCTCTTCCAGTTGTTCGTCATTCCGTCCGAAGACGTGATCGCCAAGTAGTCGGATGGTTTCCAATTCCGCCTCCTGGACCAAGGGGTCCGCATGTACGCCCCGTGCGACGAGCCGGATGTCCACCTCGCCCGTCCGCGCGCAGTAGCCGATCTCAAGTCCGCGGGCGAAGAGCGGGGGAAGAATGGGCGCTAGACACTCTTCGACCCAGGATTCGCCGAGTCCGCATGTGCGCAGAGTTAGGCAGCGGTAGGGTTCGGAGAGGGGTGCCCATTCCTTGAGTAAGGGAACCACCTGCAGGTCGAACATTGGGCGGAGTTCCCGCGGTGGTCCGGGAAGCATCACCAACCAGGAACCCTCCGCCCGGAACCGACCGGGTTCGACCCACAAGGCCAGCCCCGGCGCGGTTCCGTGGTGGTTGTGTAGGACAATCGCGCCTTCTGGAACCTGGGCCTGGATTGCGACACTAGCGGGCATCGGGCGCTTCCGGGACGCAAAGAATCCTCGGATGTTTTCCAGGACCGGTTCGTCGAGCACCAGCTTCCTCCCTAACAATTCGGCAATATAATCGCGGGTGATGTCGTCGGAGGTCGGCCCCAGCCCCCCCGTAGTGATAACCCAGTCGGCACGTTGGAGCGCTTCAAGCGTGGCGTCACGTATGGCGGTACCGGTATCGGGGACAGCCGTTTGCCGGGTGCAAGGCCAGCCAAGGTCGGCCAGACGACGGCAGATCCACTGTTGATGGGTGTTCAGTACCCGGCCCAGCATCAATTCGGAGCCGGTATTGAGAAGTTCGACAATCACCAGGGCTGAGTCTGCCCCATAACGGCCGGGCAACGCGAGACAGGCCCGCCTCGAGGCAGTGTCGATGGATTCCCCCTCACGACCCGCAAGGTGGCGAAGAGTTCATCCCCTATTCGCCTCGTCCGGGTCCATTCGAGACCGATTGCCGCCGCAAGATTCGGCAGACCCAACCCGTCCGTGATCGTCGGGGCGAGTCGTCCACCGAATAGCAGCGGGCAAACCGTCACATGGACCTCGTCGATCAGACCCGCACGGAACATTGAGTCGTTCAACTCGGAACCGCCTTCGCAGACGAGACGCCGGACATTCCAGCGCGCGCGAAGCCAGGTCAGGGCGGAGACGAGATCGACGCGCTGCTCGCCGAAGCCACCCACGATGGCGCCGGCTTGTTGGAGTCGGCGGACTCGCGAGACGGGAGCCTTGCGGGTGACCAGGACCACCAGCGGGGAATGAGTCTCGGAAAAGACATCGGCACGTGGGTCGAGATGGGCATTTCCACTCACAACGACGCGAACGTTGAATTCCAGGAGGCGACGCCGGAGTCGCTGACGTTGGTACCGAGGACCGCCCGGTCCCAGGGTGATGCCGGGGAGATTGGCGGTGCGCGAGCCACAGACGACAGCGTCGGTGGTGGCACGTAGCTCCAGAAGGTGGGCCTGGTCGCGGGCGCTCCCGAACGAGGAGACGGTGCGATTTCCGGTCGCGATCTTGCCGTCGGCGGTCATGGCCATGTTCAACAAGACAAAGGGGCGGTCCAGGCGCGGCATGATGAGGTGGGCTTAACTGTAACCATGTTGCTGTGAGGTTCGAGCCCGTCGGATGGGGGGCATCACTCGATCCACATGGCGTCACCATAGCTGAAGAAGCGGAAACCTTGCGCGATCGCGGCCTGGTAGGCTTGGAGGATCAATTCGCGACCGACGACTTCGTTGGGGGCGGCGAAAGCGCTGACCAGCATGAGGAGCGTGGAGCGTGGGAGGTGGAAATTCGTGAGCAAAGCGTCGACCAGATGGAACTGCGCGGGGGGCACGAGAAAAAGGTTGGTGGTGCCAGGGCCGGCGACGAGTTGGCCTTCATGGGCGCGCGCGACGCTTTCGAGAACTCGAAGGGAGGTGGTGCCGACGGCGACGACGCGGTGCCCGTTGCGACGGGTCCGCTGGACCGCTTCCGCCGTGGAGGTTGGTACCTCATAAGGTTCGGTGTGCATGATGTGATCGGCAGGATTTTCGGTCTTGACCGGGGAGAATGTCCCGATTCCGACGTGCAGGGTGACTTCGGCGATGCCAATACCGGAATCTCGGAGCTGTTGGAGCAATTCGATCGAAAAGTGCAATCCGGCGGTGGGCGCGGCGTTGGAGCCGGGTTCCCGGGCATAGACCGTCTGGTAGCGTTCGCGGTCTTCCGGGAGGGACTTGGGACGACGGATGTACGGAGGCAATGGCATGACGCCGTGCAGATGGGCGAACGCGAGAACGTCGGACCCGGGTGGGAAGACGAGCCGGCATTGACCATCGTCGCGCTTTTCGACCACCTCGGCGGGCAATTGGGGGGAAGTGGTGGGGCCAAAAAGCAGTCCAGAACCCGGGCGAACGCGTTTTCCGGGGCGCAGGAGGACCCACCACCCCCCTGTCGGGGCAGGGTTGAGAAGCAGGATTTCCACGGCGCCCCCCCCGTTGGACTTTCGGCCGAAGAGTCGGGCGGGTATCACGCGGGAATTATTCAGGACCAAAAGATCGCCGGGACGGAGGAAGTTGGGGAGGTCCAAAAAAAGGCAGGATTGGAAACTCCGAGAGGTACGTTGGACCCTCATTAACCGTGACCCGGAACGGTTTGCCACCGGGTGCTGGGCGATCTGTTCTGGGGGCAGGAAAAAGTCGAAATCCGTCGTCCGCACGCCGGAGTTCTATACCGATCAAGTAAGGACTTGCGAGGGATGAAAACGGAAACTAGGGGAGAAAAAGTTGTGAGTTGAACTTGTTCACATGTTATTCACAAGCGAGCGCTGGCGAGGGGACAAGTTGTTTCATTCTCAGCGTTTTCTCAGTTGAATTGGTGGGGGGAAATGTAGCAAGGTGGGGATGTGTGGGGGGGATGGTGATACTGCTCCCATTTCCTCCGGCCAAATGTCGGCCACCGAAAACCATAGCGTTGATGGGACGCCCCTGTTCGTTTCGCGCTTCGACAACAAGGTCGACGAGAAGCGCCGCATTCAGATCCCGAGTTCGTGGCGGCGGGGGCAATCGGGGGTTCGGTACATTTTGGTTCCTGTGCCTAAGCGGGCGTGGCGCCCCGCCTGTCTGGTAGCGATGCCTCCCCAAAAATTCATGGCCCTGGTCCAGGAAGTGCGTCAGATGCGCTTTTCGGATGATCGTGCGGACACGTTGCGCCGGCTTTTGGCGACGCGGGCGACCGAAGTGGAGACCGACAGTGCCGGGCGGATTTGTCTTCCCGAGGACGTGGCGCACGCGGTCGACGTGAAGGATCGGGTGGTGCTGGCGGGGATGATCGACTGCTTCGAGATCTGGAGTCCGGACCGTTACACGCAGATGGAGTCGGGAGACGACGAACGATCGGCGGAAGCATTTTCGATGATCTAACCGGAGAAATCGACCCCATGAGCCTTCGAAACCTCCTACCTATCGGACGAACGTTCGAGCCCTCCGGGGATCGTCTGGGGAGGTTCCGTCCGGCAGTGCCGGGCCTGTTGCCGGATTTTTCACGGGATACCAAGGGTGAGCGTGAAAATCGGTTTCCTGTTGGGGACGATGCTGTGGGGTCCTTGGTACCGGAGACGGTGAGTGTTCAACGGGTTCGCGTTCGAGCGTCGGCAAAGCCCGTGCCGGGTCGTCGGCTTCCCCTGTGGATTGAGCAGGTAATCCTGGTTTTGATGCGGTCGGGGAACCGGCGACGCGGATCGCGTCCAGTTCAGGAGGAATTTTGTCTTGGGCCAGTGAAGGTCGCGAAGAACGACCTGGTGACGTCGGACGTTGAGGTGGTCGTGCGGGCGGTAAAAAAGCCCAAGGCGATGAGCGCGTCCTGTCGGGCGCGCTTGATGGCGCTTTGGTGGGCGCCGGTGGCTCGCCGGTTGGGGCGATGGAGTCATCGATCTCTCGAATCGTGAAAGGCTTTCGTGAACTCCTTCATGCACAACCCGGTCCTGTTGACCGAGGCGTTGGAGGCGCTGGCACTACGGCGCGAGGGGAAGTTCGTGGACGGCACCATCGGTGGGGGTGGGCACGCGGTCGAGATCCTGAAGGCGATTGGGGACACGGGTTGGTTGTGGGGAATCGATCGCGATGGAGCCGCGCTGAAGGCGGCGGCGGATCGTCTGGCGCCTTTCACCGGTCGGTTTGAGCTGCGGAAGAGTGGATTTGATCGGATGGCGGAGTGGGTGTCGGAGGGGGAGGCCGACGGGGTGCTTTTGGATTTGGGGGTGAGTTCCCCCCAGCTGGATCAGTCCGAGCGTGGATTCAGCTTCCAGCAGGAAGGCCCGCTGGACATGCGGATGGATCGTGAACAGTCGTTGACGGCGGCGGAGATCGTGAATGCGACGCCGGTCGATGATTTGGCTCGGATGTTTTGGGAACTCGGCGAAGAGCCTCGTGCCCGACGACTGGCCTGTTTGATCGGAGAGGAACGACAAGTGCGGCCGCTGAAGACGACGAAGGAACTGGCGACGCTGGTGGAGCGGGGTTCCCTACGGCGGGGAAGCCGCATTCATCCGGCGACCCGTGTTTTTCAGGCCATCCGGATGGTGGTGAATGACGAATTGGGGCAGATCGATCGCGGGTTGGAAGCGGCGTTCCGGGTTTTGAAGTCCGGAGGTCGGCTGGCGGTGATCACGTTTCAGTCCTTGGAGGCGCGTCGGGTGAAGCAATTTGGGGCGATTCGGACGCGGGACTACGATTTTGACGGCGAGGTGGATGTGCCGGAACTGCGTCGACCGAAGCAGCCGACGATGCGCTGGGTGGCGCGGCGGGCGGTGGTTGCGGGCGAGGCGGAACTGGCGGTGAACCCCAGAGCGCGCAGCGCCCAGCTGCGGGTTTTGGAGAAGGTGTGACATGGCTCGAGAAGCGCGGAAGAAAAAGTCGGGAGCCCTGGCTCCGACGGTGACCTCGGCATTGATGATCTGCCTTGCGGCGGCTCTGGCACTGCTCGTGCAGATCCGGTTAAAGGCCGATTTGCATCGGCTGTACACCGGGATCAGCACGTTGGACCGCCAGGTGGCGCAGGTCCGACGGCTTAATCACAAACTGGAGGTTGACTACGAGATGTTGACGTCGCCGGCCGGGTTGAACAACCGGCTGCGGGACCTTCAGCTTAATCTCATCATGCCGGGGGAGAATGCGCGAGTGGTGCTTCCGGAGCCACGGGTCGATCCGCCGCTACCGGTGGTGCCGTTCCTTCCGGATGGCGCGCCGGGTGGGGGTGTGGGCGCCGAACGCCGGCTGGCCGTGCATCCCGTTGTCCGGGCTGCGAATCCGCGTGGGCGTTGAGAGTGCCGGCGGAAGACTTTGAAACGAGACGAATGGTTGATGGAAAAATAGGAAGGAGACGGCCGTGGAATTGATCCGAGAACGGGCGCGCTTTTTCTGGATGGGCATCCTGCTCCTCCTGGCGTTTTGCTGCCTGGGTTACCGGTTGGTGCAGTTGCAGGTGGTTCAGCATGGTGAATTCCGGCACCTGGCGAACCGGAGCCATTCGCTCATGATCCCGCTCAAGGGACATCGTGGCGACGTTCGGGATGTTCGGGGAGAGGTCCTGGCGCGCAGTCTTCCCGCGAAGATGATTTGTGCCGATCCATCGCTCCTTGGAGATCAATGGATGACCATGGCGAGGGTGCTCGCTCCCCTCTTGCGGACCCATGAGGCCTTCCTGGTGGAAGCTCTGCGTCCCAGACTCCGCACCAACGACCAGGGTGAAGCGGTCTTGGACCGGTTCGGCCGTCCAGCGACCAACCAGTTCGTGGCCTTGAAACGACGGGTGCCGGACGAGGAATGGCGGGCGATCCAGGCGACTCTGGCCCATGAAACCTTCGGTCTCTCCCAGGAGGCTAACCGTTCGATCCGGGTCTTGCGGCAATCCATCTACCCGTCGGCTGAAGAGGACGAAATCCGGATCTATCCGAACCGCACGCTTGGCGCGGCGGTTCTTGGGTTTACGGACACCGATGGTCGTGGATTGGAGGGTCTTGAGGCGTTCCTGAACGATTCGCTGAGGGGGGTGAATGGCTACATCGAGACGGAGCGCTCGCGGCGCGGAGGAGAACTGAGGCAGTTCCGCGAGATCGTGATTCCGCCCCAGCACGGTCGGGATGTGTTCCTGACCTTGGACGCCCGCCTGCAGTTGATCGTCGAGGAAGAACTGGCGGCGACGGTGAAGGAATTTCATGCCCGTGGAGCGTGCGCCGTGGCGATGCAGCCGCGCACGGGCCGGATTCTGGCGATGGCGAGCCTGCCGACCTTTGATCCCAACCTGCCGCCGCTGGCGACGAACGACGCACCGCGTCGGCGGAACCGCGCGATCGGCCTGACTTTCGAACCGGGATCGACCTTCAAGATCGTGGCTGCGACCGCGGCCCTGAACGAAGGGTTGCTGGACCTGACCGACGCGGTGGATTGCGGGGAAAAGGGCGTTTGGCGCCAGACCTTCGGCCGCGAGAAGATCCTGCTTCGGGATTCGCATGCGATGAAGGAACGGTATTCTCCGGTGGAACGGGTGATCGCAGAATCCTCGAACATCGGGACGTTTCAGATGGCGCTCCGGTTGGGGCGCGAACGGTATGCCGATTACCTGTATCGGTTTGGTTTCGATCAACGATCGGGAATCCGGTTGCCGGTAGAGGAGCATGGACAGCTGCGGCCGCTGAAGCTCTGGACGATGACCGACTTCTCACGCATTGCGATGGGCTACACGGTTTCGATCACGCCGCTGCAATTGGTGATGGCAATGGGCGCGCTGGGGAATGACGGACGGCTGATGCGCCCGCAGATCATTGATCGCATCGTCGGCCCGGACGGGACCGTGCTGTCGCAGCCGGCTCCGGAAGTCGTGCGAAGCATCTGCCGCCCCGAGGTGGCCGCCAAAATCCGACGCGCTTTGCGCCAGGTGGTTGAGGATGGAACCGGATCCCTGGTCAAAATGGACCGGTACTCGGTGGCTGGAAAAACGGGGACGGCCAAGATCGCCCCGTACCGAGAAGACCGCTACTTTTCGAGTTTCGTGGGCTTTTTTCCAAGCGAGGCACCGGAACTGTGCCTGGCCATCGTGATCGAGGACCCCAATCCGAGGATCGCCTATTATGGCGGGCGCGTGGCGGGGCCGGCGTTTCGACGAATCGCAGAACGCGCCGCCGATTACCTGGGAATACAGCCTGACCTTCCGAGGTTGGATGAGGAAAAGACCGAGGATCGAGCCACCAACCTGAGTGCTCTGGGGCGCCGCCCGTGACCGCATCGCCATCCGTTCAACGAACCATGGAACCGCGACCTCTCCGTTTTTTTGCCGAGGCCTGCGGGGGGGAACTGCGTTGCGTCGACCCAGGTTGCGCCGTGGCACGGGTGTGCACGGACTCACGGGAACTGCAGTCGGGAGACCTTTTCGTGGCGTTGTCAGGGGATCGCTTCGACGGCCACGGATTCGTGGCGGAAGCCGTGGCGCGCGGAGCTGTGGCGGCGGTGGTGTCCCAACGTGAGGTCGGGCGGTTTCCCGATGTTCCACTGGTGGTGGTGGCGGAGCCCCGGCGGGCCCTGGGCCGAATGGCGGGGCGGTATCGGAGCGATTTCCGGATCCCGATCGTGGCGGTGGCGGGTTCCAATGGCAAGACGACGACCAAGGAACTGCTGGGGGCATTGCTGAGCGGATGCTTTGAGACGCTGCGAAGTCCGGAGAGTTTCAACAACGACATCGGGGTTCCGGTGACCCTGCTCGGACTGGAGACGCGTCATGTGGCGGCGATTGTGGAGGTGGGCACGAATCATCCGGGGGAACTGGCGCCCCTGCTTCGGTTGGCGTGCCCGCGTATCGGCGTGCTGACCCACATTGGTGAAGAGCACCTAGAGTTTTTTGGGAGCCTGGCCGGCGTGGTGGAAGAAGAGGGGTGGGTGGCGGATCTCCTGCCACCCGACGGGCTGCTTGTGCTTCCGGGCGATCAACCCTGGAGCGACGCCATCGTGGCGCGGTCGAGGGCGCGGGTGATCCGGACGGGTTATGGGCCGCAGTGTGATTGGCGGGTGACGCGGATGATGACCGACGCGGAAGGAACGACATTTGAAGTCATCTGCCCGCGGAGCGATTTAAGCGGAGAATACCGCATTCATCTGATTGGGCGGCACCAGGTTTCCAACGCTGTGCTGGCGTTGGCGGTCGCGGCGGAGTTCGGGTTGGGCCGGGACGAACTCCGCCGCGGCATTTCGCTGTGCGCACCCGCGAAATGGCGGATGAATCGCTGGGATTTCGAGGGCGTGCAGGTGATCGAGGACTGCTACAATTCCAACCCGGATTCGATGCTGGCGGCGCTGGATTCGCTCCGGGCGTTTCCTTGTACCGGAAGGCGGGTGGTGGTGATGGGCGCGATGGCGGAGTTGGGTGTCCATACAGTCCGGGCGCACGAGCGGGTGGGGCGTCGAGTGGCGGAAATGGGGATCGACCGCCTGGTGGGCGTGGGCGAGGCGGCCTCGGTTTCGGTGGACGCGGCGGTGGATGCAGGCATGGGGCAGGCCGTGTCGGTGGACGCGGTGGAGACGGCGGCGGCCTCGCTGCGGGCCTATTTGCGGCCCGGGGATTGTCTTTTGATCAAGGGCTCGCGGTCGGCGCGGCTCGAGCGACTGGGGCCTCTGTTGCGGGAGCAGGCCTGTCTCCAGCATGCCGCGTGAATCATGCTCTACTACCTCAGCGTTTGGTTGCGCCACTGGGCCGAGGGCACGGAGTGGGCTGCGTGGTTCGGGCCTCTTCGGGTCTTCGATTACGTGACGTTCCGGAGCGGCGGAGCTGTCCTGACTGCGCTCCTGCTTTCCCTTCTGCTGGGCCCCCGCTTCTTCAGGGAGCTGCGCCGGCTGAATTTCGGCCAGACCTACGACGATCCCGGGGTGCGGCATGGGGCGGCTTCGGATACCACGAAGAAACGGGGTGTGCCGACCATGGGCGGGCTGCTGATCGTGCTGGTCTTGGACATCACGGCGGTGCTGTGGGCGCGGTGGAACATGCAGCTGCAACTCACCCTGCTTTCGGTGCTCGTGCTGGCGGGCTTGGGGTTCTACGACGACTACGCGAAGATCGCGAATCAGTCGCGGGAGGCGGGAGCCAGCGAGCGTTTGAAGCTGATGGTGCAATTCGCTTTGGCGGGCTTCATTGGGGGCTATTTGTGGTGGAACGATTCGACGCGGAGCCTGGTGTCCGACGTCATGGTGCCGTTTCTGAAGGAACCGGTGATGATGGGGGCGGCGGGGCTCGGGTTGGCAGTGACGGTTCTGCTCATCGTGGGGTTCTCGAATGCCGTGAACCTGACCGACGGACTGGATGGTTTGGCCATCGGCTGCACGGTGATCGCCTCGTCGGTCCTGCTCGTCTTCTGTTATCTGGCGAGCAATCGAGGTTTTGCCGCACAGTTGCTGCTGCCCTATGTGGACGGGGCCGGGGAATTGGTCGTGTTCACCGCCGCCTTGATCGGGGCGGGTTTAGGGTTTCTCTGGTTCAACAGCCATCCCGCAGAGGTCTTCATGGGCGACACGGGGGCGCTGGCCTTGGGAGGCGCGTTGGGCATCGTTGCGGTGCTCGTGCACCAGCCGTTGGTTTTGCTGATCGCGGGGGGAGTGTTCGTGGCGGAGGCGGGCTCCGTGCTGATCCAACGGACGTGGTTCAAGTTGACACGAAAACGATTCGGGACGGGGCGACGGGTGTTTTTGATGGCACCGCTGCACTATCATTTCATGAAGAAGGGGTGGCACGAGTCGAAGGTCACCCTGCGTTTCTACATTCTCTCCATCCTGTGCGCCCTGGTGGCGCTGAGTTCGATCAAGCTGCGCTGATCTAAGGCAAGGCCCACCTGATGATTCCACTTTCTGCACGACGAGCCCTGGTGGTTGGCCGCGACGCCAGCGGCGACGCAGCCGCGGTTCTGCTGGGACGGCGCGGTGTGTCGGTCATTCAGGTGGAGGCCGGGAAGGCGGAGTCGGCGCACCCCGAGGGCCGTGATCCGGTGGAGTTGGTGGTGGTGAGCGCCGGCGTGGGAGGCATGGCGGCGGCAGGAGTGGAATCGTGGGTGGCGCGAGGAGTCCCCGTGATCGGGGAGCGGGAGTTGGCCTTCCAGCAGAGCTATTGCCTGCACGTCGCCGTCACTGGCGCGACCGGGAAGCGGACCACCGCCGAGTTGATCGCGCATTTGCTGCGGGCGTCCGGTCGGCGGGTCGAAGTCGCGTCGGGACCGGACCGTCCGGCGTGTGGCATTGCGGACGGAACTCGCGATCTGGATTTTCTGGTGCATGCCGTGGCGCCTGAGGAATTGGAGTTCCTGCAGTATTTTAGGCCCGTGGTCGGGGTGTTGCTCAATGCTCCTGAGAGGGATGAAGCGGAAGCGGGAGAGGCGGGTGTCCGACGTTATGCCCGGTTGTTCGCGGCACAGCAGCCCTTCGACTGGGCGGTGCTGGAGTCCCGGGCAATGGCCCGGTTCGAGGCGGCGGGGCTGGGGCTTCCCGGCAAGGGGATCACTTTCAGTGCGAGCAGTCGGCAAGCCGACATCGGATTCGACCGCGGGTTGCTGGTCAGCCGGATCGAGGGATGGGCGGGGCCCCTTTGGGACATGGCCCGTGGGCGCCTGCGCGGGCCTCATTTCGCCGAAGACGCGATGGCGGCGTTGGCGGTGGGGCGGGTTCTGCGCCTGGGGTTGGACGAAATGACGACGGCTCTGGCGGGTTTCGAGGCGCCGGCGGGCCGGTTCGAATGGTTGGGTGAAATTGATGGGGTGGATTACGTGCATGACGGTTGTGCCAACCACCTGGAGGCACTGGATCGCGCCTTGATGGCCCTGGCAGCCACGCCTCCCGAGAGTCCATTCATCTGGTTGATTGCGGGGGGTGCGCGTGACGGAAGGCACTTCTATGACCTGGGCCCCGTGTTGTCTCCGAGAGTGAAGCACGCGTTCGTTCTGGGCGAGGCGGCGTCAGCCATGCAGTCGGCCTGGCAGCTATTTACGCCTTGCACCCCGGTGACCTCATTGTTAGATGCGGCCAACAGAGCGGTGGAACAGGCGGCGCCAGGGGACGTCATCCTGTATTCACCTGGGTGCCCGAACCGTGGAACGTTTCTTGAATCTGGAGCCGGGACCGACGTGTTCCGAGACGTGTTCCGGGCCCGACTTCAAAGAGCGAGCGGGTCCGAAGGGGGTGGCGTGTCCACGGGTGGTGGCCCCATTTCTGGCCGGCATCACAATGCACCCGAGCCTGCTGCTTCAAGTTCCCGTCCTCAGACGGCGGACGATCCGGTTCCCTAGGTTCTCCCCATTTCAAGTCAATCCCCAACAAGCCAACGATCATGAGCACACCGAGTCCCCTTCAACCTCAGAACGCGCTCGACGGCGCGTCGACACCGAAGTCACGCATGCGCGTCACCGTCCTGACCATTCTCGCGCTGCACGTCGTTTTCATTGGCGGCCTGCTGATGCAGGGCTGCGACAAGAAGCCGGGTTCGACCGCGACCCAAACCCCGTCGACCGCGAGTTCGCTGCCGTCGTTGGGCGATACCAATTATTTCTCGAACTTCCCCGGCGATGCCCCGGGATCGGCAGCGGGAGTTGGCGGGACGGCAACGACGGGGGGAACGGGGCAGGGAACAACGGCGATCCCGCCGCTCGATTCGATGGCAGGAGGGGCATCGACAGCCACCACCCCTTCGACGCCGGGTGGCCTGGGCGGGTTCGGCGATGGCTCCGGCACCTCGATGCGCCCGTCGCCTTCCGGGCTGGGATCGGGAACGCTCCCGGTGGCAACGACTCCGACGGAGCCTGCCACTGGAGCCGCGGGGATGACGGAGCATGTGATCAAGCAGGGGGACAAGATTGGCGACTTGGCGAAGGTCTACGGGGTGAGCGCCCAGTTCATCATCGATGCCAATCCGAATGCGAAACCTCGGGGACTGAAGGTGGGCGATCGATTGATGATTCCGCCGCCGGCCCCGGCCTCCGCGGCCGCGGGAACGACGGCGGCGACGCGAGCGGCCGCCTCCGAGGGCGACATCTACTTGGTGAAGCCGGGGGACAATCTATCGAAGATCGCCAAGAAGTTCGGAGTTTCGGTCAAGGCGTTGCGTGCCGCGAACAACATGCGGAGCGACCGGATTCTTCCGAAACAGCGGCTCACGATTCCGGCGAAGGCGAGTGCGACGTCGACGAATTAATCGGGAAGCGCCGGAACACCCCTGGCATCCATGCGACTGGCGGTAGGCACCATTACGATTGTTGTCGGGCTCCTGCTGATCCTGGGGCTGACGATGCTCAACAGCATCGGCATGCACCATCCCAAGGGTCTGTTCTTCTTTTATCAACAGTGCCAGTGGCTGGTGATCGGATTGGTGGCCTGCGTGTTGGCGGCGACGATCGACTACCGGCACACACGGAATTGGGCCTATGTGTTTCTTGGGGTCACGATGGTGCTGTTGGTGTTGGCGCGGGTCCCCGGGATCAGTCGTGAGGTCAACGGCGCGTGGCGCTGGCTGAAGGTCGGGCCAGTGACGTTTCAGCCGTCCGAGCTGGCCAAGGTCGCCTTGATCATGTCCCTGGCGGCCTACACGCACGCAAACCGGCGGCGCATGGCTCAGCCGATGATCGGACTCGTGATTCCGGGGGCGATGGCGGGGGCGGTGCTGGGATTGGTGCTTTTGGGCAAGGACCTGGGGACCACGGCCTTGCTGGCGATGTTGACAGTTTCGATGCTTTTCGCGGCTGGGACACGTCTGCGGCACCTGATCCCGGTGGGTTTGGTGGGGGTGGTGGGGTTGTCGGCCTATCTGGCAACCGATCCGGTGCGTTGGCGGCGGGTCGAGGCGTTCCTGGACCCGGACAAGTATGCCGAGACGATAGCTCTGCAATCGACCCAGTCGAAGATCGCGATCGGTTCCGGGGGAATCGTGGGACGTGGACTGGGCAACGGTATTCACAAGTCCGGCTTCGTTCCGGAACAGCTGACCGACTTCATTTTTTCGGTGATCGGGGAGGAACTCGGCCTGCGGGTGAGCCTTCCGTTGGTGGCGGCCTATCTTGCGTTTTCACTGGCGGCACTGCGAATCGCGCGGCGGGCGCCGGATGGTTATGGTGCGATGATCGCTCTGGGAATTGCTTTGCTGGTGGGGTTTCAGGCGGTGATCAACATCGCGGTCACCACGGATTCGGTGCCCAACAAGGGGTTGGCGCTACCGTTCGTGAGCTATGGAGGATCGTGTCTTTTGATCATGCTCACACTGGTTGGATTGCTGATCAATGTGGCGGTCCGGTCGGCAGGCGAGGAGTCGGAGGACAACCTTCCTGAGGGGACGGACCGTGAGTCCTGACCCCTCAATATCCATGAAGCAGCGGCCATCCAACCAGGGAGGCGACGAAGCCACGGAGCACGTGGCGATCGCGTGCGGGGGAACGGGAGGGCACCTGTACCCGGGGTTGGCGGTGGCCGAGCGTTTGTGGGAGGCCGGAGCGCGCGTGACGTTGGTTGTTTCGCAGAAGGAGGTCGATCAGCAGGCTCTGCGGGGCGACACCCGGTTCGAGGTGCTCACGCTTCCGGCGGTTGGATTCTCGGTCGGACGGTTTCTCCGGTTTGCGACGGCGTGCTGGAGGTCGTATCGGGTGGCGTGCCGAGCCTTTCGGAGGTCGCCGCCTTCTGCACTGCTGTCGATGGGCGGTTTCACCAGCGTTCCTCCGGCGTGGGCGGTGCGGCGGGCGGGCGGAACGGTGATGCTGCATGAAGCCAACGCAATTCCCGGACGCGCGAATCGATGGTTGGCCCGCAAAGCGCACAGGGGATTCGTGTTCTTCCCGGAAGCCGCCGCCCGCCTGCCCATGCGCGAGGTGGAGGTGGTAGGAATGCCGGTACGAAGCCAGTTCCAGGAAATCGATCCCGGCTCCTGCCGGCTGGCCTTGGGGCTTCGACCGGACCGACCGGTTCTGCTTGTGATGGGTGGAAGCCAGGGCGCCAGCGGGGTGAACGACGTGGTTCTCGCAGCGGTGCCGCGGGTGGCTCGTTCGGTGCCGGGCCTTCAATGGCTTCATCTGACCGGGGTCGCGGACGAGGCCAAGGTGCGCCACCGCTACCGGGAAGCCGGCATCTCGGCGGTGGTGCGTCCGTTTTTGACCGAGATGGAACTTGCGCTGGGTGCGGCGGATGCCGCTGTGGCCCGGGCTGGTGCCTCGTCCGCCGCGGAATTGGCGGCGGTGGGCGTTCCGCCCTTTTTTCTGCCGTATCCGCATGCCGCGGAGGATCATCAGACGGCCAACGCCCGCGCGTTCGAGCGGACCGGTGCGGCACGTTGGATGCATCAGGCGGAGGCCTATTCGGAGCCGTTCGCCGAGGCGGTGATCGCCCTGCTGACGGATGAGACCCTGCGAGCACGTATGAAGGCTGGGTTAGCCACCTGGCATCGTGCGGATGCCGATCAGGTGCTGGCGAACCAACTGCTGGGTCGGACTCCGGCGACTCGTGAGGGATCATCCCCCGTGGGTGGACGCGGTGTCTCGATCCACGGGGTGACCACGGTATGAACGCCGCCATGGAGCCGAAACCTGCATCGGTTGGGAGCCGTGCTCTGCCGGCCATTGCGCCGTTGGCGACCGCCTTGGAATCACGGTTGTCCGCCAGCGCGGTGATCCGTCGGGACGAACCCTTGGCCCGCCGGACCACGCTGAGGGTTGGCGGGTGCGCCGACTTGCTGGTGGAACCGGACGGTGAACGGGATTTGGCGATTGTCCTGGAGGAGACCCAACGGCTGGAGGTTCCCTGGCGCATCCTGGGACGCGGTTCGAATCTGCTGGTTCGGGATGCCGGCGTGCGGGGCGTCCTGATTTCACTGGGGCGACCGGTGTTTGCCGCGATCGAGGGCGAAGGCTGCCAGCTGCGGTGCGGAGCGGGCGTCCGATTGAAAGAGGTGACCAATGAGGCGCGCCGACGCGGGTTGGCCGGATTGGAGTTCCTGGCGGGGATTCCGGGTAGTGTGGGTGGCGCGCTTCGGATGAACGCCGGGGCGTGGAATGCAATGACCTTCGAGGTTCTCGATGCCGTCCGTTACATGGGGCCGGATGGGTTGGTGATCGAGCGGCCGGCTGCCGAGGTTCCGGCCCTCTATCGTCGGTGCGATCTCTTCCGCGATCACATTGCCCTCGGGGCGGTTTTCCGTGGGCGCTTGGCGACGCCGGCCGAGGTGGAAGAGAAGCTGAACGAACTGAATGCCCGCCGATGGGCATCCCAGCCGGCGGCGCCGAGCGCGGGTTGCATCTTCAAAAATCCGTCGACGATTCCGGCCGGGCGGCTGATCGACGAACTCGGTCTGAAGGGGACGCGGGTCGGGGGGGCGTCGGTGTCGATGGAGCACGGCAATTTCATCGTGAACGAGGGTCGCGCCACGGCCGACGACGTGCTGACGCTGATCGAACTGATTCGCAGCCGTGCCCGGGAACTGCGCGGTGTTGAGTTGGAGACCGAAGTGGAGATCCTGGGAGAATGAGTGCGCCTCCGAAAATCTGTGTCCTGCTGGGCGGTCCGTCCGCGGAGCGGGAGGTTTCATTGCGTTCAGGGGCGGCGGTGGCGCGGGGCTTGCGTTCCCTGGGGTGGACCGTGGATGAGGTTGACCCGATGGGAGCGTGGTCGGTTCCTGCGGGTACGGAGGCAGTGTTCATCGCATTGCATGGGACGTACGGAGAGGACGGCACGGTGCAGCAGGTGTTGGAGTCGATGGGCATCCCGTACACAGGCTGCGGGGTGGAGGCGAGCCGGGTGGCCTTCGACAAAGTCCGGACGAAGGAGCGGTTGGTGTCAGCGGGTGTGCCGACGGCGCGTCACGTGGTGGTGTCGGATTCCTCGGTGGCATGGCCGGCGGGATGGGAGCCGCCGGTGGTGGTGAAGCCGGTACGTCAGGGATCGAGCGTGGGGTTGCGGTTTGTGGATCAGAAGGCGGCCTGGGCGGAAGCGCTCAGGGAATGTTTGCGGCACGACACGGAAGCCCTGGTTGAGGAACGAATCCTTGGGCGGGAAGTGACGATCGGAATTCTGGAAGGCCGGGCGCTGCCGGTGGTCGAGGTGCGGCCCAAGAGCGGAGCGTACGATTATCGGAGCAAGTACACGGCGGGCGAGACGGAGTACTTGTGTCCAGCACCGTTCGATGACGGGTTGACTTCGCGGCTCCAAGCCGCGGGTGTGGGGGCCTTCGAGGCGGTAGGCGGGCGTGATTACGCGCGCGTGGATGTGATGGTGGGCTTGGAGGGCGAGCCCTTCGTGCTGGAAGTGAACACGCTTCCGGGCATGACGGAGACGAGTCTTTTGCCGAAGGCGGCGGCGGCGGCCGGATTGGGTTTTCCGGAATTGTGCCGACGAATGGTCGAATTGGCGCTGCGACGCCGCAATCCCGGAAAATAAGACACATGTGGTTCAAGCGAAAGACGAGGAACCGCCGGAACGAACGCGAGAGCGTGCTCGAGGTGAAGATGCGTTCGCGGGATGCGAGAAGATCGCGTCTCCGGGCAGTGACCGGTCTGGTGGGCGCCGTGGGCGGTACGACGCTGGGTGTCCTGGTCATCTGGCAGGCGTACCAATGGGCCCTGCAGCGGTTCGTCTACGGGAACGACGCCTACGCCATCCGCAGGATCGAACTCCGACATCATGGCCGCCTTCTGCCCGACCAGATTCGTCGATGGGCCGGCGTGGAGACGGGCCAGAACCTCCTGGCGGTGGACCTTGATCGGGTTCGCCATGATCTCGAGATGATTCCCTGGGTGGAACGTGCCGAGGTGGAGGCATTGCGCCCGGATTGCCTTCGACTGGGCGTCTGGGAACGGGAACCCCTGGTGCAGGTGGTCGTCTGGCGGCTCAATGTGGCTGATGGTGCGGCGTGGTCCGAAACCAACTATCTGGATGCCGACGGTTTCGTTCTTCCGCCGCTCTATCCGCAGTGGATGAAACCCGGGGAGCCCGCGGATTTCGCGCACCTGACCCGGCTGACGGGGTTGGATCGGGCCGAAGTGAATCCAGGCCAGAAGGTCCATCGTCCCCAGGTGGCGGCCGCGCTCAGCCTGGTGCGCGCGTATGAAGCGTCGTCGATGTATTCGCTCGTGGATCTCGAGGAAGTGGATGTGTCGGGCGGGGACATCTTGAAGGGCACCCTCAAACACGGGTCGCGGGTGGTTTTTGGTTTCGGCGACTTCGAGCGACAGATGCGGCTCTGGCGCAGCATCCACGACTACACATCGTCGCAAACCCAGGTGATCGACTGGCTGGACCTTTCGATCACCAACAATCTCCCGGCCCGGTTGCGTGAGGCGTCCGCCAGTTCCGCTCCAGCGGTCCCGCAACCACCCGCGCCAGCGCGTCCTTCCAAACCCCAACGCAATCGGAGGAATCCCCATGTTTGATTTTCGATTCCTTGAGCGCCGTCCCCTTGTGGTCGGCCTCGAGATCGGCACATCCAAGGTCTGCGCCATGGTCGGCGAAGTGAATGCCGACGGGGTACTGACGATCATCGGGATCGGCCAGTGCCCGTCACGCGGCGTGCGGAAGGGGGAGATCGTCGAGGCTCAACTCGTGGAGGAGGACGTGCGTCAGGCCCTGGCCGAAGCCGAGCATTCGGCGGACGTCGAGATCCGGTCGGTGTATCTGGGCGTATCGGGGGGGCATGTGCAGGGCTTCAACAACCGGGGGGTGCAGCCGATTGTGTCGCGGGATCGTGAGATCACTTCGGACGACGTGAACGACGTGATCCGCAATGCCAAGGCGATCAACATCCCGGCGGATCACTACGTCGTGCATGCCATCCGCCAGCATTTCAGCGTTGAGGATCAGGATGAGATCCGCGATCCGCTGGGAATGCTCGGCAACCGCCTGGAAGTGGAGATGCACGTGGTTCACGGCCGGACGAATCGTCTTCAGAACGCGATCCGGCTGGTGAAGGGCATGCATCTCGAAGTGGAGGATGTCGTGTTCAACGGGCTCGCCAGTTCGCTCGCCGTTTTGACGGCGGAGCAGAAGGAGCTGGGTTCGCTGGTGATTGATCTGGGTGCCGGCGTGACCGAATACGTCCTCTACTCCCGCGGCGTGGTGAAGCACACCGGCGTCATTGCCGTGGGCGGGGACCATGTTTCCCAAGACATCGCGCTGGGTTTGAAGATCCCCCAGGGACGCGCCGAAAAGCTGAAATTGGACCATGGGGACGCGGTTCTTGACGACTCCATGCGTGGGGTGACGGTGCCGCCCCAGAATGGACTGGGACTCCCGGAGCGGCCCATCCACGTCGAGAACCTGCGGTGCGTCATGTCGCTGCGCCTCCAGGAAACGTTCGAGATCATCCAGGAGGAACTAGAGGAAGCCGGCTGGTTGAATCACCTGCGGGCCGGAGTGTTCGTGTGCGGCGGCGGGGGTCGTATTCCCCGGATTCTCGAGCTGGCGGAGCGGGTGTTCGAATTGCCGGCTTTTCCCGGGAACGCGCGCGGTGTGAGCGGCCTCGCCTCGGCACTGGACCAGCCGGAGTTCGCAACGGCGATCGGCCTGGTGAAGTTTGGTGCGGGGCAACAGCGGAAGAAGAGCGATCGAGGGCGGTTGAAGCGGTTGGCCACGTGGGCGCCAGCTCGGATGTTTTCCAACCTCTTTTGACCGACTCCCATGAACGTGCATCCCTCCGCCTCGGGCAACGAAGTCTCCCTTGCGCCGTCCTCGCGTTCGGCGTTGGTGGTCGCGGTTGGGCGGGCTGGATGCGAGATGGCCATGGTCCTGCGGGAGGGAGCGCCCGCAGGCTTGTCCTACGTCGCGCTGGACGCCGATGCCGCAGCAATCCAGTCGGTGGCGCTCCCGGAGAAGTTGTTTGTGGGGGCGAGATTGACGCGTGGATTCGGAGCGGGCGGGGATCCGGAGTTGGCGCGGACGGCCGCCGAAGAGGAGTTACCGGCGTTGCGGGCGCTGTGCCAGGGTTACTCCCTGGTGTTCATTCTGGCGGGACTGGGGGGTGGCAGCGGGACCGGGATCGCCCCGGTGGTGGCACGGGTGGCACGGGAGGCCGGGGCCTCCGTGTTTGGATTCGTCACCGCCCCCTTTGAATGTGAGGGAACGCGTCGACAGCAGCAGGCGTTGGTGGGGTTGCACCGGCTGAAGACTGTGGCGGACGGGGTGCTCTGCCTGCCGAACGAGAAGATGCTGCTGATGACGGATGATCAAACCACGCTGCTGGAGGCGTTCCGGGCGAGCAGCGCCCATATCCGCGACGCGGTGACCTGCATTTGGAATCTGCTGACACGGCCGGGGTTGCTCAACGTCAGCTTTGCCGATATCTGCGCCGTCCTCCGTGGCCCGAATCTCGAGAGCGCCTTCGCCCGGGTCGAGGTCGAGGGCGCCAATCGGGCGGAGGAAGCCCTGCGCCTCCTGATGGCTCATCCGTTGCTCGCGCGCGGTGAAACCCTTCGGCGGGCGGAGTCGCTTCTCGTGAGTTTCAGCGCCGGACGCAATCTCGGCATGGGCGAGACCCGGCGCATCATGGACGAGTTGCACCGCCGATCCGACGGGGCACGGGTGGTGGTGGGCGCTTCGGTCGAGGAAAATTCCGGCGACCGATTGACAGTAACGCTGGTGGCGTCGTCCCGGCAGTTGGTCCTTCACGAGTCGGTCGAGGACTCGACGAGCGCGCGGTCGTCGATCCCGGCGATTGAGTCGGAGGAAGCTGTCCCATCCGAAGAGGGCCCGGCCCGGACGGCGCGGCGGATGGCGCCGCCGCCGCCCGAGTTGACCCCGGAACTCACCGATCAGTTGATGTCCCGGAGCGCGAGCCGCACCAAGGGCGGGCGTCGCAAGCCCCAACAAGTGCCGCTGCCGTTCGAGATCATCACGAAGGGGCGTTTCGAGAAATGCGAGCCGACCATCCGGCGCGGGCACAACCTGGATCAGCCCACCTTCCTCCGCCGCGGCGTGACGTTGAACTGAGTTTTGGCGCAGAACAGGTTCGTTCCAAACTTGACGGCCAACGGCCCTGTGAAAGCATACGGTTCCTCGGCCGACGGTACTCAATTCGTCGCGTTGTCGGTTGAATATCGTTTGAGGGTCTGGTCGGCGCCCCGCACCCCGTGAGCATCGGCTTAGCACGGTGACCCATGTTCAAATCCCATGCGTGCGCGGTTGTGGCGGCTGTGTTACGCTAAGCTCGCATGCGCTTCGAAGGGTTACTGTTGCGAGTCTTGTTGTCGTGGATGTTCTCCGCGATGGCTGTGTCGGCGGCCTCCACTCTCGTGATTTCCGAGTTTCTTGCGGCCAATAGCAGGAATCGCGCGGATGAGAACGGTGATTTTGAGGATTGGATCGAGATTCGGAACACCACTGCCTCGACGGTGAGCCTCGCGGGGTGGGCGCTGACGGATGATATCGCGGTGCCCGACAAGTGGCGATTCCCGGCGGTAGCGATTACGGGCAATGGCTACCTGCTGGTGTTCGCTTCCGGGAAGGACCGCGTGGTTCCCGGGGCGAATCTGCACACCAATTTTCGACTGAACGACGACGGTGAGTACCTGGCCTTGATCGAGCCGGACCGCGAGACGGTGGCGGCGGAGTTCGCGCCGGCGTTTCCGCCTCAGTTGACGGATGTTTCGTATGGTCGGGATGCGGGTGGGGGGTTGGTCTTCTTCGCCACCCCAACCCCGGCAGTGGCGAATGGTGTGGGTTCGGTGGACCAGGTGGCGGACACCAAATTCAGCGTGAATCGGGGGTTCTTCACAGCCCCGTTTGACTTGGCGATCACCTCCGCGACTCCCGGGGCAGAGATCCGCTTCACCACGAATGGAACGTCACCGACGGCGATCGCGGGAACGGTCTGGCCTGGCACCTTGCGCATCGCTGGAACGACGGTCGTCCGGGCCGCGGCCTTCAAGCCGGGTTGGCTGCCGTCGAATGTGGACACTCACACCTACCTTTTCACCTCCGACATCGTCCGGCAGTCGCCGACGGGAGCGCCGCCGCCGGGTTGGCCGTCATCCTGGGGGAGCAACGTGCGGGATTACGGAATGGATCCCGATGTGGTGAATGATCCGCGCTATCGGGGGACAATTGAGAATGACCTGAAGGCACTGCCGTCGTTTTGCGTGACCGTGCATCTCCCCGACATGTTCAATTCGGCCAACGGGATCTATGCGAACCCCGGGCAGGACGGCCGGGCTTGGGAAAGGCCAATGTCCCTGGAATTGATTCGGACCAACGGGACCGCGGCGTTTCAGATCGATGGCGGGATTCGGATTCGAGGTGGATTCAGTCGAAGCACGGACAATCCCAAGCACGCTTTCCGGTTCTTTTTTCGTGAGGTGTATGGCGACGCCAAGCTGCGTTATCCGGTGTTTGGTGAAGGGGCTGCTGCGGAGTTTGACGGATTCGATCTCAGGACGTTTCAGAACTATTCCTGGAGCTTCCAGGGGGATGGTCGGGGAACGTTTCTACGGGATCAGGTGAATCGGGACGTTCAGTTGGCGATGGGGCAGCCCGGCGAGCGCGGGGACTACTATCACCTCTTTATCAACGGCCAGTACTGGGGCCTCTTCAATACGTGCGAACGCCCTGAGGCGAGTTACGGGGCAACCTATCTCGGCGGGAACAAGGAGGACTACGACGTCATCAAGGTCGAGGCCGGCCCCTACACGACTGTCGCGACGGATGGAACATTGGCGTCCTGGACTCAGGTCTACAACCTGGCGAAACCCGGGGTGAACGACACGTTGTACCGGCGACTGCTCGGGCAAAATCCAGACGGGTCGCGCAATCCGGACTATCCGGTGTACGTCGACGCCGACAACCTGATCGACTACATGCTGATCATTCTTTGGGGGGGGAATCTGGATGCGCCGATCTCGAACTTCCTGGGGAATACCAGCCCCAACAATTACTTCGGAATCTGGAATCGCGTGACGAAGGATCGTGGATTCCAGTTCTTCGTCCACGACGCGGAGCACACGATCCTGGATGTGAACGCGGACCGGACGGGGCCGTATCCCGCGGGGGACAGCTCGGTGAGCAAGAGCAGCCCTCAGTGGTTGTGGCAGAAGCTTCAAGGCAGCCCGGAATTCCGGCTGAACGTTGGGGACCGGATTCGCCGGCACTTTTTCGGGAGTGGCGTGCTGACGTCGGAGGGCGCTCGCTCGCTGTACCTACGTCGGCGCAACCAGATCGACCGCGCGGTCGTGGCGGAATCGGCGCGCTGGGGGGACAGCAAGCGGCCGTCCGATCCGTTCACGCGGGACGACGACTGGCTGGCGGCCGTTCAGGGAAACCTGAACTTCATTGCCGGACGCTCAGCCGTGGTGCTGCAACAGTTGCGAAATGACGGGCTCTTCCCCCAGGTGGCGTCGCCCCAGTTCAACCAGGACGGTGGCCCGATTCCGTCGGGATTTGGCCTCTTGATGGCGCCGGGTGGAGCGACGATCTACTACACCTTGAATGGGTCGGATCCTCGTCGGCCCGGAGGCGAGATCGGCCCGGCAGCGCAGCGGTATGCGTCTCCGGTGGGTCTGGCCGAATCCGTGACGGTGCGGGCTCGCACGCTGGCAAACGGGGTTTGGAGCGCGTTAACCGAGGCAGACTTTGTGGTGATGCAGACCTTCAAGGATCTGGTGATCAACGAGATTCACTATCACCCCTCGGCGAGTGCGGACCGGGACGGGGACGATTTCGAATTCCTGGAGCTAAAGAACACGGGCCGGGTGGCGCTGGATGTGAGCGGAATCTACTTCACCAACGGGATACGCTTCCAATTCCCCAACGGAACGCGGCTTCCGACGGGAGGTTTCGCGGTGCTGGTGCGCGACTCGGCGGCTTTCGGCAGTCGCTATCCGGGAGTGAGCGTGGCCGGCGTCTACGAGGGTGCATTGAACAATGCGGGGGAACGACTGAGCCTCGTCCATGCGATCGGGACTCCTCTGACGTCGGTGAATTATGGGACCCGTCCGCCGTGGCCGTCCCTGGCGGATGGACAGGGGTTCAGTCTCGTGCCGGCCGGTTCCGTACCGATGCCGTCGCCGGATGATCCGGCCCAGTGGCGGGCCAGTTCTCGCGCTGGCGGGTCACCCGGTGCGGAGGACGCACCCGCGGGACTCCTGCCTGTGTGGGTCAACGAAGTGCTGACCCATACCGATCTGCCGCTGGTGGATTCAGTCGAACTCTTCAATCCCAATGACGCACCGGCTCCGATCGGTGGCTGGTGGCTGTCGGATGATCGCGGAACGCCAAAGAAGTACCGGATTCCGGCGGGCCGTTCGATTCCGCCGCGCGGCTATGAGGTTCTTACGGAATTGGATTTCAATCGACCCGTCGACGGGCCGAACACGTTCACGTTCAGTTCGTACGGCGATGGCGTCTGGCTCTCGAGTGCGGATGCGGCAGCGGGCGAACTGACCGGGTATAGCGACGGGTTCGTGTTCGGGGCTGCGGCGAATGCGGTGACGTTTGGGCGGTACACCAACAGCGTGGGGGCGATCCGCTATCCAGCCCAGGTGGATAACTCGATGTCGGCACCCAACCCGGGCCCCCGCATTGGACCGGTGGTGTTGAACGAGATTTTACATGCGCCTGCTGCTGGAGGAGCCCCCTTCATCGAGGTTCGGAATATTTCGGCCGATACCGTGCCCTTGTACGATCTCCTGTCCCCGACCAACACGTGGCGGATCGGAGGGATTGGCTTCTCGTTCCCGACGGGGACGTCGTTGCCGCCGGGAAGCCTCGCCGTGGTGACAGCATCGGATCCGCAGGTTTTCCGTCAGCGCCAGGGCATTCCCGAGTCGGTGCCCGTCTTTGGGCCGTACCCGGGGGTTCTGCAAACTGGAGGGGAAACCCTGACGCTTGAGCGACCGGACAATGCGGACCTGCTCCCGGACGGATCCTGGTTCGTTCCGTTCATCGCCGTGGACGAAGTGACCTTCGACGACCGGGCACCGTGGCCGACGTCGGCCGCCTCGGGCGGATTATCGCTGGAGCGTCAGGCGCCGGCGGGCTTCGCTGATGATCCGGCGGCATGGCGGGCCAGTTTTGGCGAACCGTCGCCGGGGTACCCGAACGACGGCAATCGGGCACCCCAGGTGGCGGCGGGTTCGGATCGGGAGGTGGAAGCAACGCTGTTCCCGTTGGCTGTTGCCTTGGCGGGTTCGGGTTCCGACGACGGATTGCCGGTGGTCCCTGGCCAGTTGACGTTCACCTGGAGTCAGGTCAGCGGGTCGGGCTCGGTGGACTTCGAGAATGGCGCCCGCAGCAATTCCGTGGTCCGGCTTCCGGGAACTGGAGCCTACACGCTGCGGTTGACCGTGTCGGACGGGGAACGCAGCCGTGCGGACGACATTGTGATTCTGGCGCGTCGGCCGTCTGAAAATGCCACCTGGGTGGCCGCTGGATCGTCGTGGCGTTATCTCGACGACGGCTCGAATCAGGGCAATGCATGGCGGACGGCCGCGTTCGACGACAGTGCGTGGCCACAAGGAAATGCCCAACTGGGCTACGGCGACGGCGACGAGGCGACGCAGATTCGCGCCAGTGTGATTGGGGCTCGTTCCACGACCTTTTACTTCCGCCGCAAGTTCGAGGTCGCAGATCCGACGGCAGTCAATGGCGTCACGGTGCACCTGATGCGCGATGACGGAGCCATGGTGTACCTCAACAACCAGCTCGTCTTCCGTTCGAACATGCCCGAGGGGAACGTGACCAGTTCCACGGTTGCGTCGGAGGTCGTCGGGGGAGCTGACGAATCAACGTTTTTCCCGCAAACCGTCGATCCTGCCTTGCTGGTGGCGGGTTCCAACACGCTGGCCGTGGAGGTTCACCAGCAGAATGCATCGAGCTCCGACGTCAGCTTCGATCTGAGGCTGGAAGCGCTGGTCTCGTCTTTGAATCGGCCGCCGACCGTGAATGCCGGGCGCGACGTGGAGGCGTTGGCAGGAGAAGCCGTGCCGCTCGCGGGACAGTTCTCGGACGATGGATTGCCGGCGTCGCCGGGGGTGGTGGCGTTGGTCTGGACGCAGACCGAAGGACCTTCGCCGGCGACGATTACGGGCGGAAACACGGCGCGGCCGACTGTGACGTTCCCGGTCGCGGGTCGCTACGTGCTGCGATTTGCCGCCAACGACGGGACGACGACGGTTACCGATTTGGTGGCGATTACCGTGACGTCAACCGGGCAGGAGACTTACGACGCATGGCGCCGGCGCCATTTCTCGGCGGCTGAACTGAACGATCCCGCCATCAGTGGGGAAACTACGGATCCTGACAGCGACGGGCAGACCAATCGGAACGAATACGATAGCGGCACGTTGCCGCGCGACGCGGCGAGCGTTCTGCGGCTGCGGTGGGTCGCGGCCACGGACGGAAGCCTGAAGCTCGCGGTATCGGTGGTGACGGGTCGCACGTACACCGTTCAGTCACGAGACGACGCCGTGGGAGCGGGTTGGTTGGCGGTCCAAAACCTGGACGCCGCCACCTGCGACTGTGAGGTGGAAGTGCCCTGGACCCGTCCACCGGGTTCTAGTCCAACGCAGTTCTACCGCGTCGTGACCCCGCGGCTGCCGTGAGGTCCGATGTTTCCCTGGGGATGGCCTCGTCGCTGCCAGTCGGCTTGCAATCACGTTGGCCCATGCTCCTTTGGGTGGCCTGACGATGCCCGACGCCTCCCCTCCCATCCTGGTTTGGTTCCGCCACGACTTGCGACTGTCGGACCATCCGGCGCTGGAGGCGGCTCGGGCGGCTGGGGGAGCGATTATCCCGATCTTCGTCTGGGCGCCGGAGGAAGAAGCGCCTTGGGAGCCGGGGGCGGCGTCGCGCTGGTGGCTGCATCATTCGCTTTCGAGTCTCGATGCTGCGTTGCGGGGGGTCGGGTCCCGATTGGTGGTGCGCCAGGGTGCTTCTCTGGAAACCTTGCTGGCGGTTGCGCGGGAAACGGGCGCCCGGAAAGTGGTCTGGTGTCGGCGATACGAGCCGGCAGTGATTGCCCGGGACGCCCATATCAAGGAGGCGCTGCGCGAATGTGGCATGGAGGCGGAGAGCTTCAATGGGGCGTTGCTGAACGAACCCTGGACGATTCGGAACAAGAGCGGCAATCCGTTCCAGGTGTTCACTCCGTTCTGGAAGTTCTGCTTGAGCGGGCCGGATCCGGAACTGCCGCTTCAGGCACCGGCGGCTCTGGCCGCGCCCAACGTGTGGCCTCCGTCGGTGCCGCTCGCTGCCCTGGGATTGTTGCCGTCGATTCGCTGGGACGGAGAGATGTCGAAATCCTGGCGTCCCGGGGAAGCGGGTGCCTGGAATAATCTCGAACGGTTCACCAGCGGGGCTGTGTTCAAGTACAGCGACGAGAGGAACCGCCCGGATCGCCTGGGCACCTCGCGTCTTTCGCCCCACCTGCATTTCGGTGAGATCAGCCCTCGTCAGATCTGGCACCAGGTAAGGTCCGCAGCGGATGCGGTGGGAAAGCCGGTTGCCGAGTGGAGGGGTGGTCAGTTTTTGGCCGAAGTGGGCTGGCGCGAGTTCGCCCATCACCTTCTGTTCCATTTTCCCCACACCCCGGAACGTCCGCTCCGGGTGGACTTCGCGACGTTTCCGTGGCGTCGAGACGCCGCAGCTTTGAAGGCATGGGAGCGGGGGCGGACGGGAATTCCGCTCGTGGATGCGGGCATGCGGGAGCTATGGGCGACAGGTTGGATGCACAACCGGGTCCGAATGGTGGTGGGCTCGGTTCTGGTGAAGAACCTGCTGCTCTCCTGGCAGGAAGGAGCCCGGTGGTTCTGGGACACGCTGGTGGATGCCGATCTCGCGTCGAACACCCTGGGTTGGCAGTGGATCGGCGGGTGTGGAGCCGACGCCGCCCCCTATTTCCGGGTGTTCAACCCCGTCAGCCAGGGAAGGAAGTTTGATCCGGACGGGGCCTATGTGCGCCGATGGGTGCCTGAACTGGCGCAGATGCCAGCAGAACACATTCATGCGCCCTGGGAGGCGCCGGCCGACGTGCTCCGGGGAGCGGGTGTCATCGTCGGAAATCAGTATCCGGAGCCAATCGTCAGTCTGTCGGCGTCGCGCATCGCGGCGTTGGCGGCGTTTTCGTCGATCCGCCCGGGAACCCGCGTTTGAGACGAAGATTCGGGCTGGCGTCCGGACGCTGCCTCTTTCATTTTCGGCCCGATCATTTTTTACCATGTCTGAACGCATTGGATTTGTCGGGGTGGGTCGTATGGGCGCGAACATGGCCCGGCGGCTCAAGGATTGCGGGTTCACCGTTTCGGCCGTCTACGACGTGAACCGGGCTGCGGCCGAGGAATTGGCTCGCGAGATCGGAGCGTCCGTGTGCCGTTCGTTGGCGGATGTCACGGCGTCGTCGGATGTCATCTTCACGGTGGTGACGAACGACAAGTCGATGGCGGCAGTGTTTGACGGGAGGAAGGACAGCTTGCTGATGGGAGCCAAGGGCCGGGCCTTCGTGAATTGCGCGACGCTGTCGCCGAAGGTGCATCGGGATCTCGAGAAGCGGGCGGCGAAGGCGGGGGCTGAGAGCCTGGAAGCCTGCATGGCTTCGAGCATCCCGCAGGCGCGGCAAGGAACCCTCTATCTGATGTGTGGCGGCAAGGCTACGGTCTACGAACGGTTGAAGCCCATGCTGACGAAGCTGACCAACGAAGGAGCGACGTTGCGTTACATCGGGGCGGCGGGCAAGGCGGCCGAGGTGAAGGCCCTGGTGAACATGGTGATGAACATCAATACCGCGGGGCTGGCCGAGGGGTTGGCCCTCGGAAGCGCGCTCGGCCTGGACCTGTCGATGCTGCGCGAGGTGTTTTCCCAGACCGGCGCCAATTCCAGGGTGCTTCAAACCGACGGCGAAGACATGCAGAACCGGGACCATTCCTGCTTCTTCTCAGCGGCCCATGCGGCGAAGGACTCCGGGATAGCCATGGCCCTCGGTCGCCAGAAAAAACTCAATCTTCCGCTCGCGTCGGCCACCACGAAACAATTCCAGCGGATGGTTAAGGAAGGGTTGGGCGAACTGGATAAGTCCGGCGTCGCGGAACTCACCTTCAAGGGAAGGCATCGCGCCAAACGCCGGAAAGCTTAGCCGGAACCTGCGTTTCCGGAGGGCGGATCCCAGCGTGCAGGCCGGTATGGGAGGAGGAGTCCAAGGCACGTTGGCGCCATCCGGGACAGTGAAATCGAGTCGGTTCGAAGGAAATAGCTCTTGTTTTTTGGGTTTTGGTTCAAAACATACCCGTCCCTATATGGCTTCCGCTGTAACGCAATCGCCGACGCCTCCAACCGAGACGCCGGAGCAAGATCGGATGCTCAACGCCTTGGCGTGGCTTGAGATCCATCGCAAGCACCTTCTGATGGGCTTCGCGGCCCTAATCGCCCTCTTCGCCGTGCTGTATCTCTGGCGCCACATGGCGGCCCAGCGTGAGCTGGAAGGCAATGCCGCCCTGCTGTCGCTGCGTTCACGGCCCAGTCAGCCGGAAACGTCGGCCAAGGCCACCGACTACCTGAAAGTGGCCGAGGAGCATGCGGCCTCCAGCGCCGGCCCTCGCGCCCGGCTGCTCGCCGCGGCCGCCTATTTCGCCGAGAACCGATACGCCGAAGCGCAAACTGAATTCGCCCGTGTGCTTGGCGATGAGGGTTCAGGAGTGCTCGCCGCTCAGGCCGCCTTCGGGATCGCGGCGTCCCTGGACGCCCTCGACAAGCAGGATGAGGCGATCGCGAAGTATCAGGAGGTGATCTCACGATTCCCCGACGACAGCGTTGCCTTGCAGGCCAGGCTGGGGTTGGCGCGGTTGCACGACTCGCGCAAGCAGCCGGACACCGCTCTCCGGTTCTACGACGAAATTCTCCGGGAGCGAGAACCCGGCGCCGCACTACAAGCCGCGACGCAGGCCCGAGAGGAACTGGTCCGCCGGCACCCTGAATTGGCGGGAACCAACACGACGTTCTCCGTCCCCGCCGCTTCGACCGGGAGGTAGTTCTAAACGCGATAGGCCCGATCGGGGGCATCCGGGAGCCCTTCGTTGTCGCCGGGCTCGATTGGCATCATGAGACTTTGCATCATTGGAACGGGCTACGTCGGCCTTGTCACCGGCACATGCTTCGCCGAGGTGGGGCATGAAGTGGTCTGTGTGGACAATAACGCGGACAAGGTCCGGCACCTGCAGGCGGGGGGCATTCCGATCTACGAGCCAGGGCTCGACGAGATGGTGCCCCGAAACGTGGCGGCGGGACGTCTGCGCTTCACGAATTCCATCGTCGATGGGGTGGAGAGCTCGGATGTCGTCTTCATTGCGGTTCCGACGCCACCGCAGGCCGACGGTTCGGTCGACCTGAGCTTCATCGAAGGCGTCGCACGCGAGATCGCCGGCTGCATGACCCGGTACAAGATCATCGTCGACAAGAGCACCGTGCCGGTGAAGACCGGCGAGAAAGTGGCCGAGACGATTAAGCGCTACAACAAGGCGCGGGTGGATTTCGACGTGGTCTCGAATCCCGAATTCCTGAGGGAGGGCTTCGCGGTGGAGGACCTGATGAAGCCGGACCGTGTGGTGGTGGGCGTATTGTCACAGCGTCCGGTGGTGGCGATGCGTGAGGTTTACGCCCCGTTCGATGCCCCGTTCATCGTCACGGACATCAACTCCGCAGAATTGATCAAGCACGCCGCGAACTCGTTTCTGGCGCTCAAGATCAGCTACATCAATGCCGTCGCGGCAGTGTGCGAGGCGAGTGGCGCCAACGTGGTCGAGGTGGCTGCGGGGATGGGGTTGGACCGACGAATCGGGCGACAGTTCCTGAACGCGGGAATCGGCTTCGGCGGGTCTTGTTTTCCAAAGGATCTCAGCGCTTTCATCAAGATCGCGGAACAGCTCGGCGTGGATTTCCGTCTGCTCAAGGAGGTTCAGTCCATCAATACCGGCCAGATGGACCGCTTCCTGAAAAAGATCACCGAGACTCTCTGGGTCTTGAAAGACAAGCGCCTCGGAGTGCTCGGGCTCGCCTTCAAACAGAACACCGACGACGTCCGATTGAGCCCGGCCATCGAGTTGTGCCAGCGGTTGATCAAGGAAGGCGCATGGCTGCGGGTTCATGATCCGAAAGCGATGGAGAAAGCGAAGTCGATCCTGCCGCCCTCCGAGAGGGTTCAATACGTGGACGACATGAACGACGTTCCGGCCGGCTGTGACGCGCTGGTGATTGCGACCGAGTGGCCCGTTTTCTCGAAATTGGACCTGGAACGGACGCGTCGCGAGTTGGCTCACCCGATCGTGTTCGACGGGCGTAACCTGTTTGACAAGTTCGAGATGGAGCGCCTGGGGTTCCTCTATAAGAGCGTGGGTCGCTAGTCGGACGCCCATGTCGACAGCAGGCGAATCCGGTCTCAATTCCAGGCATGCCGATCTGGGGCCGGCAGGGAACCGGTGGATCGAAGTGGCCGCTGGATTGGCGTTCCGAGGCGGACGTCTTCTGGTGACCCAGCGGGCTGTAGGAACCCATTTGGCGGGGCTGTGGGAATTCCCCGGAGGCAAGCGGGATCCGGGCGAGACCTGGGAAGGGTGTTTGGTTCGGGAACTTCGCGAGGAATTGGATGTCGTGGCCGACGTGGGGCCCTTGTTCGAGGAAGTTCGCCACGAGTATCCAGCCAAGTGGGTCCATCTTCGATTCTACCTCTGTCGATTGAAGGGCGAACCTCGTGCAGTGGAATGCGCGGCAGTGGCGTGGGTTGAGCAGGATCGGTTGAGGGACTACGCATTTCCCGCGGCGGATGCCACCTTGCTCCGACGACTCGAGACGACGCCCTCCGTGTGGGTGGCTTAGCTGCTTTGTCGGGCGGTGGCAGGCGGCGGAATCATGGTGGCTTGTCGTCCCGTTGCCGGCGCAGCTCCCAGCGGTCGTAAAGCCGTCGGCACGTTGAAGGTATTGCCCGACGGGTTCTTCGGTGGGCGAAGTATATCCCCCCGTTGCCCAACGGGTGGCAATGGATAAGGACGGACAACCGTCCGGACGTTGGGGGGGGCAGACCGCCGAGCCGAGGGGGTTGGAGCCGCCATCAGGGATAAGACCGGACTTTTTCCTGCCAAGGTCGACACAGGTATCATGGCTTGGACCGGCAGGCTCTCCGTGCGATCCCGGTTTCCGTGCGTGGCGAAGGCTTCGTCCACCAACTGCCGGAAAGCGGACGAGAATGAACGCAGGGTGCGGCCGGATTTTTGGTGTGCGGACTCCGCCGGTGCTTTGGTCGGGGAACCCTTGCTGGGGCGCGGCCGGGCGGTTGGTTGGTTTCGGGCCCGGGAATGGGGTCGGGTGGCGTTGGCCAACTCGGCGGCGGTCGGCGGCGCCGCAGAGAGGATCAGGACATGGTGGTTCTTGTTCTCAGTGAGACCGGCAATCGCAAGGGCCAGGGTAATGCCAGCGGGGAGCCAGGGATGGGTCTCCGGCTGCCCGAAGGTCCGGATGCACCGGATGCGTCGGCGGAGGGTCCCGACGTCATCCAGGATTCCGGCAAGAGCCGGCATGAGACGGCGAGGCGCGCATTCTTCGAGCAAATGGAGCAGGGTCAGGCCGTAATCCCGGGCGGCGCCGACGAAGCAACTTTGCAGAACGCGCTGGTCGCAAACTTCCTCCCTCACGGAAACCAGGCGGCGGAGTGCCAGCCAGACGGCGGGATTGAACCAATGGAGGATCTGGATGCCGGCCAGAATCCAATTCTGAGCGATGTCGCCGCGTTTGACGTGTGCGAGTTCGTGAAGAAACAGGAACCGGATTTCGTCGGTGGTCAGACGTTCCAGAAGGCCAGTGGGCAGGAGAATCCGGGGCCGCCGAGAACCCGAGATCGCGGGAGACATGACGCGCTCGCCCTCGACGAGGAGGACGGGACCCCGGACGCGCATGACCGCTTTGCTCTGCTTGAGAAGGTCCAAGATGTAGGAATCCGTGACCGGAATCGTGTGTTGGAGCGCGTGCTGGAGCCGGCGGTGATCGCGATAGAGCAGGAGACCGAGGACGGCGGCTCCGGGCAGCCACAAGGCGAGGGCGACCAGAAACCAGGACGGGGTATCGGCGAGCGGATGCGGAACTTCCGTCAGAGGTACTGGCATCGGTGCCGGAAGCCCCAGCAGTTGGAGGGTGATATGGGAGATGCCGCCCGGCGCAAGTTCCACCAGATTGAAAAGGCTGAAAGCGCTGGCAGGGGCAATCGGAAGTAAAAGCCGTACGAAGACCAAGAGCCAGAGACCGTACCGCCACCGCGGGGGCAGCTTTCGAAGCAGGGTTTTTTCGAGGAACCAAACGACGGCGGCCAGAATGGCGGCATGCGCAGAATTGCGCAGGAGCCATCCGAACAACCAGCCCGCGGATTCGGCGAGCTGTTCCATAGGCTAATCCCGACCGTCGAGGACGTCGCGCAGTTGCTTCAGATCCCCCGGGGAGAGCTGCTGGCTCTGGACGAAATGGGCCAACATTGGTGCCAGAGAGCCATCGAAGACCCGCTGAAGAAAGGATTGGCTGTAGTACGCGATGGCCTCCTCCTCACTGATGCCGGGTCGGTAAATGTACGCCCGGCCTTCCTCCTTGTAATGGAGAGCCCGTTTTTTTACGAGGCGACCGATCAGAGTTCGCGCGGTCTTGGGATGCCAGTGCTCCTGCGCGTTGAGTGCTTCCAGGATCTCGTTCGCGGTGCACTGGCCTCGAGCCCAGACGATTTTCATAATATGCCATTCCGTCTCGGAGATGCGGGGAACCTTCTTCATGTCGGAGCAGGATTAAGAGAGTTCTCTTTGACTACGCCAGTAGTCGTTTGGAGGCAAGCGCGAACTGGCCCCCTGCGCGTTGCGGCGTTGCGGCCACTGATCCATGGCGGTCTGATTTCCGATCGACCGGGATGCTCCGCCGGGGGCAAGAGACGCCTCGCACTGGGAAGACTCTCCCGGCTACGGTCCGGCCCACACACCCGATGATGCCTTTTCTTTCCTTTTTGGCGTTTGGACTGTTTGTCTCCGGCAGCCTGCGTGCCGACGTTTTGGAGCCGGTTCCGTTGTGGCCCCAGGGTGCTCCGGAGGCGCTGCTCCGGTCATGACGCTGGGGGAGTTCACCCACCGTGGGTCGAAGGCTAACTTGCTCGGGGAATCCCCAGCGCCGGAATGGGTCGCGTCCTTGCCCAACGAACTGCAGGTGACACCCGAGACGCATCCCACGTTCCTCTGGCACACGGTGGAAGCCACTGCGGTTCCGGTGGAGAACTCATTGTTGTTCGCTCAAGCCCTGAGGCGGAACCGGGTGCCGTTCGATCTCCATCTCTACGAGCGCGGGCGCCATGGGATCGGATTGGCCAATGGCCATGACTGGACCAAGGATTTGGCCTTCTGGCTGGGGGAACGTGGATTCTTGAAGAAGTAGCCTCGACGACGTGAATTGGGCCCACCTAGCCTTGCGGACATGTTGCGGCTGCCGTTCGAGTTGATGCTGGCGTTGCGGTACCTGCGGCCGAAGCGGACCTTCGTATCGGTGATCACCCTGATTGCCGTGATCGGTGTCACCCTGGGCGTGACGGTCTTGATCGTCGTGATCGCGGTGATGACCGGCTTCGGGGAGCAATTGCGGGAGCGCCTGCTGGGTTTCAACCCGCACCTGACCGTCCGGCGTGTGGGATCCAACCTGACCGAATACCGTGATGTCGTCGACCGGGTGACCCGGAATCCCCGTGTCGACGCGGCTGCGCCGATGGTGGAGGGCCCGGTCTTGTTGGAGCGGCCCGCGGAGGGTGGTTCGATGGTGCTGACGCCGATCGTCCGCGGGGTGGACCGTGTGGCGGGGCGCGATGTCACGGCGCTGTTGGACAAGATTCGGTTGGGAACGAACGATTTGCGCGGGAACGGAATTCTATTGGGATGGGAGCTGGCCAAGGAACTGGATGCTCGGCCGGGCGATTTGGTAAACATCCTGCCGCCGGGTTTGGCGCAGCGGATGCTGACTCAGGCGCGGCGGAATTCGGACGGCCGCACGGAAGAGGCGTTTCTGCCCACGGAATTTGTGGTTCGCGGAATCTTCGATGCGGGTTTTTACGAGTACAACGTGGCCTACGTGGCCACGTCGTTGTCCAATGCCCAGGATCTGTACTCACTGGATGACGCGGTCCACGGCGTGATGGTGATGCTGAAGGATCCGATGTTGGCGGCCGACATTCGGCGGGAACTCTCGCTGGAACTTGGGCCGGAATACCGGGTGACAACCTGGATGGAGGAAAGGGGGGAGATTCTGGAGGCGGTTGCGGTGGAGAAGAAGGTGATGTTCATCGTTTTGTTCTTTGTGATGATCGTGGCCGCGTTTGGCATCACGAGCACGCTGATCACTTTCGTGGTGCAGAAGACGCGGGAGATCGGGGTGCTGAAGGCGCTGGGGTGCACCCGATGGCAGGTGTCCTGGCTGTTTTTGAGCCAGAGCGTCTTCGTGGGCTTGGTGGGGGTAGCATCCGGGTTCGCGCTGGGCATGCTGGCCGTTCGGTATCGGAATGAGTTTTTGGAATTCATGCGGCGCTCGACGGGCCTCGAGTTGTTTCCGGCGAGCATCTATGGCTTCGGGCAATTGCCTGCACGCATTGATGCGATGGACGTCGGGTTGATCTGCGGGAGCGCCCTGGTGATTTGTTTGTTGGCCGGGTTGCTGCCGGCGTGGAATGCCGGACGGCTGCAGCCGGTGGAGGCGCTACGCCATGAATGATTCGAAGGGGCCGTTGCTGGCGGCAAGAGACCTCGCCAAGACCTACCGGATCGGACGACGCACGGTGGAGGTCCTGAGGGGGATTTCGTTTGAGGTGAATCCCATGGATTTCATTGCCTTGCGGGGCGCCTCCGGGTCCGGGAAGAGCACCTTGCTCCATTTGCTGGGCGGTCTGGATGTGCCCGATTCCGGGAGCATCGAATTCAACGGGGAACGGATGAGTGGCTGGGGGCCGGCCCGATTGGCGGCATTCCGTAATCTTCGCGTGGGCTTCGTGTTTCAGGCCTACCACCTCCTTCCCGAACTGGATGCGCTGGAAAACGTGTGCCTGCCGGCCCGCGTGGCTCGACGGCCAGCCGCTGAATCCGTTGCCCGTGGGCGGGCGCTACTGGCGCGGGTGGGGCTGTCGGAGCGGCTGGATCATCGGCCTGCCGAACTCTCCGGAGGCGAACAGCAGCGGGTAGCCATTGCGCGGGCGCTGATCAACCAGCCACGCCTGGTGTTGGCCGACGAGCCGACCGGCAATCTGGATTCGCAGACCGGCGGAGGGATCATGGACCTTCTGTGTTCGATCCAAAGGGAGGAGGGCATGACCCTGGTGATGGTCACCCACGATCCACAGGTGGCAGCCCGTGCGCCGCGGGTGTTGGAATTGGTGGACGGCCGCGTGGCCTGATTCAAAAGCGGGATGGATTGCGCGAATCCGCCCCTATCGGCCTTGCGTCGGCCTCAAACGCTGCCCTAGCGTCGCATCGCGACGATGAAGGTGTACATTGACGGTCAATTTTTCGACGACGACGCTGCCAAGATTTCCGTGTTCGACCATGGGCTTCTTTATGGCGATGGCGTTTTTGAGGGCATCCGCGCCTACAATGGCCGCGTCTTTAAGCTTCAGGAGCACATCGAACGGCTGTTCTTCTCGGCCAAAGCCATCCTTCTGACGATTCCGATGGCGCCCGCCGACGTCGCGGCGGCCGTGGTGGAGACGTGTCGGCGGAATGAGCTCCGGGATGGCTATGTCCGCTTGGTGGTAACCCGGGGCGTGGGGACGCTCGGGTTGAACCCGAACACGTGCAAGAAGCCGTCGATTGTGATCATCGCCGGTAAGATCCAGTTGTATCCGCCCGAGTATTACGAGACGGGTCTGACGATCGTGACGGTGCCAACGACACGCAACCTGCACAGTGCGGTCAATCCCGCGATCAAATCGCTGAATTACCTGAACAATATCCTCGCGAAGATCGAAGCCAACAACGCGGGTTGCGAGGAGGCGATCATGCTTAATTCCGAGGGCTACGTCGCTGAGTGTACCGGGGACAACCTGTTCCTGGTGAAGGGTAAGCATCTGCTGACACCGCCATTGTCGGCGGGCGCACTGTACGGAATCACCCGGGGAACGGTGATGGATCTGGCGCAGACGGCGGGCTTGACCGTTCAAGAACCGAATTTGACACGCTACGACGTTTTTAACGCGGACGAATGTTTCCTGACGGGAACCGGGGCCGAAGTCGTCCCAGTGGTGAAGGTGGACGGACGGGTGATAGGTTCGGGGGTGCCCGGACCGGTGACCCGGGAATTGGTGCGGGCATACCACACCTTGACGAATGCCACCGGCGAGCCGATATACGTTTGATCGGATGTTTAACGTTCCCGGAGACACGGCAGGCTTGAATCGGTCGTGGCGGTTTCACGACGGGAAAGCCGTTGGCGCCGTCCACAAATCGGGCCATGTTGTCGGAGGTAGAGCATGATCTGCAGTGTTTGCCAGAAGAACGAGGCGAAGGTTCACGTGACGCAAATTGTTGATGACAAGATGCAGAAGGTGGACCTTTGCGAGGAATGTTCCAAAGCCAAGGGCGTGACGGATCCGAAAGGATTCTCACTTGCCGACCTCCTTCTGGGTCTTGGGGCGTCCCAGGAAGTGGAAACCCGGTCGGTGGCCAAACCGGGCGAGACGACCTGTCCTGGATGCGGACTAACGCAGTCCGAGTTCAAGAAGTCCGTTCGCTTCGGCTGCCCCCAGTGCTACACTGCGTTCGGTGAGGGTTTGCCCGGGATGCTGAAGACGATGCACAAGGGCCTGCGTCATGTCGGCAAGGTCCCAACCGCCTTAAAGCCGCGCCGCGACCCCGCCGATCTCCTGAAGGCGCTGAACCGACGACTGGAAAAGGCGGTGGAGTCGGAGAACTTTGAGGAAGCCGCCCAGCTTCGTGACGCGATTCGGGCATTGAAGCAGGCGGCGACGACGACGACCACGTAACTCCATGGGAAGCACGCTCCAGACCTTTCTGAGTCGGCCGTCGGACGCGGTGCGCCGGACGGGGCCGATGGACCACATCGTGTTTTCGAGCCGGGTCCGATTGGCGCGGAATGTGCAAGGGTTCTCCTTTCCAGACCGGGCCAAGAAACCGGAACGTGTTCGTTGTCTCGAGACGATTCGGGGTGCGGTTGAGGCGTTGCCTGCGATGCAGGAAGGCTTTTCAAGCCCGATGGACGCGCTGAGCGCCAGCGACAAGCAACTGCTCGTCGAACGGCATCTGATCAGCCGGGAGCACGCCGCCAAGAGCGGCGGGAGCGGATTGGTTGTGGACCGCTTGGAGTCGTTGAGCGTGATGATCAACGAGGAGGATCATCTCCGGATGCAATCCCTTCGGCCGGGGCTGCAGTTGCGTGAAGCCTGGCAGGCGGTCGACGAAGCCGATACAGCGCTGGAAGCAAAACTGCCGTTTGCCTTCTCGCAGGACCTCGGATACCTGACGGCGTGTCCGACCAATGTCGGAACCGGCATCCGCGTTAGCGCGATGCTACATCTGCCCGGCTTGGTGCTCGCTGAGTTGGTGAATCCGATTATCCAATCGGTGAACAAGCTGGGTTTGGCGGTTCGGGGCCTTTACGGCGAGGGGACCGAAGCCCTTGGGAATATTTTTCAGGTCTCGAACCAGATGACCTTGGGTGAGTCAGAGATCGAGATTGTCGAGCGCCTGAGCAAGGTGGTGAACCAGATGATCGAGCATGAGCGGAACGCCCGCCAGAAGTTGCTGGAGGAGCGGCCGAAGGTGCTCTTCAACCACATCGGTCGCGCGTTTGGGATTCTCTCGAACGCCCATAGCATTTCCTCCAAAGAGGCGATGAACCTCCTGTCGCTGGTGCGGTTGGCCCACGATTTGTCGATGTTCCCTGCGGTGCCGAGGGCACTTTTGGATGAGCTCTTCTTGATCACCCAACCGGCGCATCTCCAGCGTTCCCATACGGGCAAGCTGGGAGCCGATGAGAGGGATATCCTTCGGGCGGACCTTTTACGGGAACAATTACGCGAGGTGCAGCGTCCCGTGGCTACCCGGTTGACGCCCCCCACCTCGGGTGCCAATAGAGGGGCAGGAGAGGGCTGAGCTAAGAAGGGGGTGCCGATTTATGAGTGATGAAGCCATGAACAACTTCACGCCGAGAGCTCAGCAGGTGCTGGCCTTGGCGAAGAAGGAGGCGGATCGTTTCAACCATAACTTCCTCGGCACGGAGCATCTCCTGCTGGGCCTGATCAAACTGGGGCAGGGTGTGGCCGTGAACGTCCTCCAGAAGATGGGTTTGGACCTGGAAACGGTGCGACTCGAGGTGGAGAAGCAGGTCGGGACCGGCCCGGATCAGAAGGTCCAGGGAAACATCCCGTACACGCCCCGGGTCAAGAAGGTCTTGTCGTTGGCGGCGAAGGAAGCCAAGGCGCTCAACCACACCTACGTCGGCACCGAACACATTCTGCTCGGCTTGCTGCGCGAGGGCGATGGCGTCGCAGCCCGGGTGCTCAAGAGTCTCGATGTCGACATCGAGCAGACCCGTCAGGAGATTCTCAAGGAGCTGGATCCGAATTTCGCCAGCCAGGAAGAGGCCGGTGCCCAGCCAGAGGGAGCCGTCTCGGGAGAGCGCCCGGAGAAGAAGGGGGAGGTCAAGACCCCTGCTTTGAAGGCCTTCGGACGCGATCTGACCGAGATCGCACGGACTGGACAGATGGACCCCGTCATCGGAAGGAAGCCTGAGATCGAACGGGTGATCCAGATCCTCTGCCGCCGGACCAAAAACAATCCGGTTCTCCTCGGTGAAGCCGGTGTTGGCAAGACCGCGATCGTCGAAGGGTTGGCCCAGGAGATCTCCCGCGGCAACGTCCCGGAGATTCTCCGCGAGAAGCGGGTGATCAACCTGGACATGGCTTTGATGGTGGCGGGCACCAAATACCGAGGCCAGTTCGAGGAGCGGATCAAGGCGGTCATGGACGAGATCCGGCGCGCCAAGAATGTTATTCTGTTCATCGACGAGTTACATACGATCGTGGGTGCCGGCTCGGCCGAGGGAACCATGGACGCGTCCAACATCATCAAGCCGGCGCTCAGCCGCGGTGAGATGCAGTGCATCGGCGCGACCACGCTCAATGAGTACCGGAAGTACATCGAGAAGGACGCCGCTCTCGAACGTCGTTTCCAGAGCGTTAAGGTCGAGGCGCCCAGCGTCGACGAAGCCATTCAGATTCTCAAAGGCCTTCGGCCCAAGTACGAGGACCATCACAAGGCTGAGATCACCGATCTGGCGATCGATTCGGCGGTGAAACTCTCCGACCGCTACATCACCGGACGCTACCTCCCGGACAAGGCGATCGACGTGATGGATGAAGCGGGTGCGCGCGCCCGCATTGGCGCTATGACCCGGCCGCCCGAGGTCAAGGACATCGAGGCCGAGATCGAAGACATCAAGACCCGCAAGGAGAAGGCGATCAAGGAGCAGGATTTCGAAGGCGCCGCCTCGATGCGGGACAAGGAAAAGAACGCTAAGGAGAAGCTCGAGTCGATTCTCAGCGCCTGGCGGAATAACCGCGAAGAGAAGCGCGTCAAGGTCGACGAGGAAGAAGTGGTCCATGTGGTCTCCAAGTGGACGGGCATCCCGCTCAAGCGGATGGAACAAAGCGAAGCCCAGAAGCTGCTCGACATGGAGAACGTCGTGGGCCGGATGGTGGTTGGCCAACACGAGGCTGTGGCGGCGTTGAGCCGTGCGCTGCGGCGGTCCCGGGCGGACCTCAAGGATCCCAAGCGCCCGATCGGCACCTTCATGCTGCTCGGTCCGACGGGTGTTGGTAAGACGCTGCTCGCGAAGGCGTTGGCGGAACACATGTTCGGAGACTCCAAGGCCCTCGTACAATTGGACATGTCCGAGTACATGGAGAAGTTCAGCGTCTCCCGCCTGGTCGGTTCGCCGCCGGGTTATGTCGGGTACGAAGAGGGCGGTCAGTTGACCGAGTCCGTGCGTCGCAAGCCGTACTGCGTGGTGCTCTTCGACGAATTGGAAAAAGCCCACCCGGACGTGGCCAACATGCTCCTTCAGATCCTGGAAGAGGGAAAACTCACGGATTCGCAGGGTCGGGTGGTGGATTTTCGGAACACCATCATCCTGCTCACCTCGAACGTCGGCGCGGAGACCATCAAGAAGTCCAATGTGATGGGCTTCGGAGCGGCGGGCGCCGAATACGGGGCCGATTACGATCGGATGCGGGAGAAGCTCCTCGAGGAATCGAAGCGTTTCTTCAAGCCCGAGTTCCTCAACCGATTGGACGACGTGATTGTCTTCCGGTCGCTCACCAAGCCGAACCTGATCCAGATTCTAGACTTGGAGATCGCCAAGGTTGTCGAGCGCGTCCAACGGAAGAATCTGAACCTTGTGCTGGATGAGAAGGCCAAGGACTTCCTGGTGGAGAAGGGCTACGACCCGCAGTACGGAGCCCGCCCGATGCGCCGGGCGGTGGAACGGCACCTCGAAGACCCGCTGGCCGAAGAGATCCTCCGCGGATCGCTCTATGAGACGGAACCCGTTGAAGTGACCGTGGCAGACGGCAAGATCGTCTTCCGTCAAACCGCCAAGGGTGGCGCGATGGCCGCGGAGGCCGGCACTAGCTAGTCCTATTCCGGCTGTTGCGGCCAACCAGCCAGCCCGGGTCTTTGCGGATCCGGGCGATCAAAACCGCTCATGTCCGACCCCCTTTCCTCGTTCGCTCAACGATTGTTCCCGGCGTTCCGGGAGCATCGTCTTCCGGCGTCCTTTCCCGAACTCGCCCTGGAGTTGTTCCGCGCCCAGTGGCGGTCCAACGCGGCGTACCGCCGGTTCATCGAGGCTTCCGGGCTGTCCGGCGACGCGATCCAACGCTGGGAAGAAATCCCCTCCATCCCCGCTGGAGCATTCAAGGAGCTTGAAATCACAGCGCTGTCGCCGGCCGAGCGCACCCGAGTTTTTTATTCCAGCGGCACGACGGGGCACCGACCGAGCCGGCACTTTCATGGGCTGCTATCTCTGCCTGTCTACGAGGCTTCGCTCGAAGCGGGTTTTGAGATGGGCTTCTGGCGCGGAGCGGGTGACATCGGGTCTTATGGACCGCCCGTTGCGGGCTGGATTCCGGCTTCTCTGACACCTCCCGCCTCGGATGTGCCCCATTCGTCGTGGGTGCACATGGTGGATCGGCTGGGGGCGAAGCAGGATGTCGCCGGCACGCGGTATCTCGGGCGGTTATCAGCCGGTGGGGCTTGGGAATTGGATCTGGATTTGACCACGACGACGTTGTCGACGTGCCTTCCAGCGGGGCGCCCGGTTGTGTTGTTTGGCACCGCCTTCAATTTCGTCCACCTGATCGAAGCCTTCGATGGAGCGGGTATTGCGCTGAAGTTGCCTGCGGGTTCGAGTGTGATGGAAACGGGAGGCTACAAAGGGCGTTCGCGGGAATGGGAAAAGATGGAGCTCCGGTCGGCAATCTCGCGTTGCCTGGGGGTGCCCGAGGATCGGATCGTGGGGGAATACGGCATGAGCGAGCTCAGTTCCCAGGCGTACGAAGAGCCGATGGCAACGGGCTCGACCGTTGACCTGGGCACGCGCGCGGTTTCGCGGGGTTATCGGTTTCCACCTTGGGCGCGGCCCCTGGTGATTTCGCCGGAGACGGGGAGGCTGGTGGGGGAGGGGAAGACGGGGCTCCTGCGGATCTTGGATCTGGCGAACGTGTGGTCGGTGATGGCGGTTCAGACGGAGGATCGTGCGGTGCAACGCGGCGAGGTCATCGAATTGTTGGGTCGGGCGGCGGTGGCAGAGCCGCGGGGTTGTTCGTTGATGGCGGCTTGAAGAGGATGCCGCCGTGAACCTGCCGAACTACTTCCTGGCGGATATGCCGCCGGACGCCGTGCTGCGGCCGGAGATTGTGGCGGAGGCCTGCCAGACCCTGAAACGAAACCGGGAGAGGTATCTTCTGCCGCGCAGCACCGAGTCCGTGATTCAGGCGCTGGTTGAAGTCGGGCGCCTGTGGTTGAACCCGAATTCGCCCTGGCGCGCGGCGGCCGTGAAGGGGAATCGCGCGGCGCCAGGATTCTCACCGGAGATGCTGGGGGCCGGATTGGACGCTTATTTTCGACAGTGGACTCCCCGCGGTCTCGGGTCCTTGGTGGTCCAGGACCTGGGACACGCACAACGGCTGGATCGGTTGGTTTCCAATGACGCCGAAATGGTACAGGGCACCTCCGCCTTTGCTCGCGGGCCGGACTTGCTCGCGCACGTGACGGCAGGAATTCTGCCGACTCCGGCCATCACGTCCCTACTGCACGGATTGCTCGTCCGCTCCGCTCAGTTCATGAAATGCGCCTCGGGAAGCTCGCGTTTGCCGCGGCTTTTTGCGCATTCGCTTCGCGATGTGGAACCTAAACTGGCGGCGTGCCTGGAGTTGGCGGAATGGCCGGGAGGCGAGAGTTCGCTCGAGGCGGCGCTGTTGGGTGAGGCCGATTGCCTGGTGGCGTCGGGGACCGACCGAACCATGGACGCCTTGCGCCGGGTAGTCCCCCGCCGGGTCCGGTTTCTGGAGCACGGACAGCGTGTCAGTGCCGGGTATGTCGCTCGGGAGGTGCTGGGGCCCTACAGTGAGGCGCGCGTGGTTCAGGCGGCTGCGACGGATGTGTCGGCGTGGGATCAATTGGGGTGCTTATCGCCGCACGTGATTTACGTGGAGACGGGGGGGCTGCTTCCGCCCGAGGCGTTCGGCGCACGACTGGCCGAGGAGTTGGCCCGGGTGGAAGCCCAGCTTCCGCGGGGGCAGGTCTCCGAGGAGGTGGCTTCGGCAATCTTCCAGCGGCGCGACTTCTACCGGGTGCGGGCGGCGGCGGGCGAAGGGACGCGGATTTGGGCGAGCCCGGAGTCGACGGCATGGACGGTGGTGTACGAGGCGGACGCGCAGTTCCAGTTCTCATGTTTGAATCGCTTCATTTATGTGAAGGCGGTGGACACGTTGGAGGAATGCCTTCGACTGGCGGAGCCTATTCGTGGGCAGTGGTCGACGGTGGGATTGGCGGCGGATGGGTTGCGGGTGGATGAGTTGGCCCAGCAGTTTGCGTCGTGGGGGGTGACGCGGGTGTGTCCGCTGGGGCGGATGCAGCAACCTCCCTTGACGTGGCGGCACGATGGACGGCCGGTCCTGGGAGATTTGATCACCTGGACCAATCATGAGCGACCGGCCGAGTGAGGGTTTCAATCGAATGAACATGGAGCTTCGAAGGACGTTTCAGTTTGAGGCGGCGCATCTATTGCCGCGTCTGCCCGAGGGGCATAAATGTCGGCGATTGCACGGGCACAGTTTCGCCTGCGAAGTCGTTGTGGCGGGTGAATGTGATCCCGAACTGGGCTGGTTGATGGACTACGCGGACATCAAGGCTGCCTTTCAGCCCATCTGGGAACGCTTGGACCACAGGTACTTGAACGAGGTGCCTGGATTGGAGAACCCTACGAGTGAGGTGGTGGCCGCCTGGATTTGGAGGGAATTGAAGCCCGGGCTGCCACTTCTCGTCGAAGTGGTGGTGGCGGAAACCTGCACGGCGCGTTGTGTGTACCGGGGAACCTAAGAATAGGCCTGGGATTGCCGTGGGAACGGGGATCTGCTGCTGTAGCAGCTCGGAACCTGAAAAGTTAGGAATGTGGACACTGCCATGAGAAATCCCCTGTACTTAGCCGCTGTTGCGGCATCGCTTCTTGCCTTCACCGCAGCGGCGGCGCCGAACGTGGGGGACGTTGCTCCCGACTTCACGCTACAAGCCAGTGACGGGAAGACCTACAAGCTATCCAGTTTCCGCGGAAAACAGGCGGTGGTGATTGCGTGGTTCCCGAAGGCCTTCACCGGCGGTTGCACAGCCGAATGCAAATCGTTGCGGGAGAACGGTGACCAGATCGGTAATTCGGGCGCAGCTCTCTTTGCCGCGAGTGTGGATGACGTGGCGACCAACAAGAAGTTCGCTGAATCGTTGGGGCTCGATTACCCGATCCTGAGTGATCCGTCGAAGGAGACGGCCAAGGCATTTGGAGTTCTGAACCCGGCCAACAACCTGGCCCAACGCTGGACCTTCATCATCGGGAAAGACGGAAAGGTTCAGTCGATTGACCAGGCGGTGCAGCCCTCGAGCCATGGCTCTACTGTGGCCGCGAAGCTGAAGACGCTTGGGGCGGGCAAGTAGCCGGTTGCAGGCTGTCACGAGGCACGGCAGGTTTCAGGTCGAAGGCCGCGGAACTCAACCGAGCTCGCGGTGTTGGAATCGGAGTGAATATGAGACCATCCATGAAACCTGGAAAACTCGTTCGATTGGGGATCGGCCTCGTTTGGATGGGGTACGCGTCCTGTGTTTTCGGGGAAGTGGCCGAGACCGCGCCCGAGGTGGAGGTCAACAACCCCGCTGACATCGCCATCCCGGTGAACGATGGGAATCCCTACCGTGCGATCGTCGCGCGGAATGCGTTCCGTCTGAAGGAGCCGGTACCGCCGCCGCCGCCGCCCACCAATGCGCCGCCGCCGCCGGAGCAGCCCAAGGTGGACGTCAAACTCGCGGGTTTGGCGGAGATCAAGGGCGTTCGGTATGCCTACCTGATGGTGCCCGACGCGGATCGCCCCGGGCAGTTTCAGTACCCGACCCTCACGGATAACCCGGACCAGTTTGGCTCGCGCGTTCGCCACCAGAGCCTGGAAGTTCGCGAGATTGACATCAAAGCGCAGACCGTCCGCCTGGTGAACGGCGGGGTCGAGGCGACGATTAATTTCAAGGACAACGGCGTTAAGAACGTTCCTTCGGCCGCTCCCGGCGCCAAACCCGGGGCGCCTGGGCAGCCGGGGGTCGCGCCGCGTCCCGCTGTGAATGTCGGGTCTGCCGCCGCGGGTTCGGCTGCGGCCGCACCCCAGACCGAGGCTATCGTCTTTTCCAGGAACCCGAATCGCGCCAGCGGAGGCAACGCCTTGAATGTCACGGGTGGTGCCGGCGGTTTGACGGGGGCAGGTGTCACCTTCACTCAGCCCTTGATGAGCGGAGGTGGGTCGGATGTGGTGGTTCCAGCGCGTCCCGTTCGGACCACCGGCGGTGCGGTCACCCAGCAGCCGGGAGGCGTGCCAGTGCAGCCGGGTCTGACCTTGGAACAGGAGTATCAGTCGTTGATCCGGCAGAGGCAGGTGGCTGACCAAATGGGGATTCAGTTGCCCCCTATCCCGGGCGTGCCGATGCCGACCGACCCCAATCCGCATTGAGCGTGACGGGATTCCGAAGAAGGCATCCGGTGTGGGGTCGGAGGGTGAGTCGGACCGTTCGGACCCCGGGAAGCTCCGCACACCGAAAATGGATGGCGCCATGTGGGTGAACCGTGTGTTCCTCAAGGTCTCGGTCGCATGTCTGCTTTCTGTCGTGGGCGGAGGCACGGCTTGGGCCGCAGAATCCGAGGCACCTCCGGCCTCACCTCGGTTGGGCACCAACGAACTGACCGCCCATCGGATACTGACCTACCTGGCACCGTTGAATGCGTTTGCGCGCGCCCAATTGGGTCAGGTCGGGATCCAGACCAAGGTGGTGCGGGGCGCTGTGGTGCTCCCGACCGGATGGGAGGAAGCTCTGACCGTCCCGATCCTGGTGGTCTGCTCGTCGAGCGGTTCGCCGGCGATTCCTCAGCTCCGAGCGTACACGAATGCCGCGCTTGCTGCTGGGTGGGCGGTTCTGGCCGCCGACGGGCCGGTGGTCGACAGTGCGCGAGACACGGTGCTCTGGAATTGGGGCACCGTGGCCAGTGCGTTGGAGTATTTTCAGGGTGCGGTGCCCAAAGCACGTCGATGGCCGGTGGCCGTGGGCGGGTTCTCTGGCGGGGCCAAGAGGGCGGCGTGTGTGGCGGCCGCCTTTGCGCAGGCGCGCAGGCCGCTGCTGGGTGTCTTCATGGGAGGATGCAATGAAGATCGGGCAACCACCGGAGCTCTACTTTTCAGTGCAGGCGCGGCATTTCAATCGACTCCGATGTTTCTGAGCAATGGGAATGCCGATCCCATCGCGGGGCCGTCCCATGGCGCCTCGGTGCGGGCTCAAATGGAGCGCTCGGGTTTTTCCCGGATTCGGGCGGACATCTACGAGGGTGGTCACCAAGTGTCGTCCCGCCAGTTGACGGATGCCTTGGCGTGGTTCGAGGCGCAACGGACGACTCCGAAGCGTTGACCCACGCGGCAACGGGAACACCGAGTTCACAGAGCCGGAAGACGGTCAGGAGCCTCCGATTCGCGGCTAGCACTACAGCGACACTTTCGAAGAAATGGATCGCGGACTGACACAGCGGCTGGAAGCCGCTGCCACGCTGGAAGAGCCCGGAAGGCTCTTTGGCCGGAAGTGTCGCTGTAGTGCTAGGGCGTCACTTTAGGAAGTGGGCTCGGAATCGGGGTGGGCCGGTGGTTTTCCGATCAGGGCTCCGCCACGCGAAATCGCCGCCTCCAGGAGGTCGTTTGGCGCGACCATTGCGCGGGTTACGACGCTTCGATAGGCGGCTTCGACTAGGGCCATGGTGTGCAGGTTGTCCCGGCCGCCGATCTCCGGTTCAGCCGATCTCTCCAGCGACACGAGCAGTTGCGCCATCGTGCCGATGAAGGCGTCGGGGAACCACGATTCCGTCCAACGCGGTTCGTGGAATCCGGAGTCGCCCCGGGCTGCCCACCGCAGGGTGCTGGGCGTGGTGTACGGATCCTTGCACCAGCCGATGTCGCCCAACGCCAGGCCCTCGGTGCCTTCGACGCGCCATTGGATCCGGAGGTCCCCGGGGCACCCCTCCTTGGCGGGGCCTGTCCAGGTGTCGTCGAGTCCCACGCAACGGAGGCCATTCGCGTATTCGAGAATGTAGGCGGCGATGCCGTCGGTATGCGGGAAGGAGGTGCGCGGGTCGGTGCGCACGCTGCAAAAGATGCGATCGGGATTGCCGAACCAATACCGGAAGCAGTCCAGGTGATGGATCGACATGATGCGAAGAGTGACCCAGCCGAGATCCCGCTGCCATGGCATCCAATGGGGAATGCCGCGCATATCGATGGTGGCGAGGACCGGTTCTCCCAGCCGACCACTTTCGAGCAGATGACGCCCCGCACGGACACTTGGGTCGTAGCGCATGTTCTGATTCACCGCGAGGGTGATGCCGGCGGCCTGACAGGCGTTCACTGCTTCGACCGCTTCGTCGAGGTTCAGCCCGAGCGGTTTCTGGGCGAGGATGCCTCGCACGGTCTTCCGGGCGCACGCGGCACGAATGACGGGAAGTTGGGCTGCGGGCGGAACGGCGAGGTCGAGCACCTCCACGGTGGGGTCTTCCAGGAGTTGTTCCGGGGTGGTGAACCATTTGGGGATGGAGTGCCTGCGGGCGGCTTCCTCCGCGCGGGCGGGGGTTCGCGAAGCGATGGCGACCGGATTGAAGCCGGCCTTGCGGTAGGCGACTAGGTGACAATCGTTGACGATGAAACCGGCACCGAGAATCCCGATGCGCCAGTCGGTGCGTTGCGGCAGTTCGGGGTGGATGCGGAGGTCCATGGCGGGAATTCAACCGGGAAACCAGCGTGGGGTCAGTATCCCACTTGGAGATGGCCTGTCAGCGCTCGAGTCGGTTTCGGACTCCAGTTTCGGCTTGGGCGTGGTGGACGAGGGTCGTTGAATGAGCCGGTGCCTGAGCCTCCGGTCCTGCGACAAGTCGATGCCACCCATGTTGTGCATGGGAACCGGCGGCTGATCCACTTTTCCGGCAGCGACTACCTGCGCATGTCATGGCATCCCGAAGTGCGGCGCGCCGGGGTTCGGGGAATTCGGGACTACGGAACGGGGGCCTGCGCTTCCCGGATGACGACGGGGAATCTCCCCATTTACGGCGAACTCGAGCGCGCGTTGGAGGGTTTTTTTGGGGTCCAGTCGGCCACGCTGACGTCGGCGGGTTACACGGCTCCCTTGGTGGTGGCACAGGCGCTGGCGGAGGATCACCGGGCCGTGCTGCTGGATTCAAAGGCGCACGGATGTTTGCGGGACGCGGCGATCTTGACGGGATTGCCGGTGATGGAGTTTCGACATGGGGAACCCGCGGATCTCGAGCAACGGCTGCGGTCGCTGAAAGGCGGCGTGGGGGCGATGGTGTTGTGCGATGGGCTTGGCGCGGTGGACGGCCGGGTTGGGCCTTTGGCAGACTACGCCGCAGTGGTGGGTGATCGCGGAACGCTGGTGGTGGACGATGCACACGGGGTGGGCGTGCTGGGAGCGAAGGGGCGGGGTTCGGTCGAATGGGCTGGGCTATCGATGCGCCGTGTGGTGGTGACGCTAACCCTGAGCAAGGCTTTCGGTACCTACGGCGGGGTGGTCTTGGGCGACCGCGGGCTCAGGCGCCGGATTCTGGAGCGAAGCCGGTTGTTTCAGGGCAACACGCCGCCCGCGCCCTCGTCGGCGGCGGCGGCCTTGGGTTCGGTGGGTGTGATGGCACGCGACGGGGCGACACTGCGCGAACGATTGGGACGGAACATGGCGACGATTCCGGAACGCCTTCGCGGATGGAATTCGGGGGGGATTGTCGGGCCTGGGCCGATGTTCGCCGTGGCGCCGACGACACGTGGTGCGGCGGAACGGTTGCGTCGCAAGCTGCTGGAGGCTGGGATTTTTCCTCCCCTGATCCGCTATCCGAACGGCCCGGCAGCGCAGTATTTTAGGCTGGCAGTCTCGAGCGCCCACACGGCAGCGCAGGTGCGGGACTTGTCCAGCGTGCTGGAGGAGTTTTGGCAGAAAGAAGAAGGCCAGGAATGAAGGTTTATTGCGGCATTGCGACGAAATCGTTTTCGTGGAGATCGGCCGGCGGGCTGCTGGCGCTGATCGGGTGGGTCTGCGGTTGCGATTCGAGGCAAGGGCATGGGAGCTCAGGGGACGCCCGGTACCCGATGTCCGTGGAAGCCGTGGCGCCACGTGTCGCCCCGGCGACGGTTGAGACGCCCTCCAACGCGGTGGCGCCGATGCTTCGTTTCTCGCCCACCGGTCGTCCGCTGTTGTCCGGAATTCAGTCCGAGCTCTACCCGGGAACCCTCTGGCATAGCGTGGCGGATCAGGTGTCCGTTTTCGGTGATCTGGCCCGGATCGGTCTCGGTGCGCCGGCTTTCCTGGCGTATTCGTCGCCAACAGGCATCGCAGTGGTGCGGCCCGGCGGAGTGATGATCGGGGATCAGATGCGGGAGAACTGGTTGCTGGCCGGGTTTTCGGGAGCCGCCGGTTGGACGGAATGGGACAGTCCCTGGGCCGTGTTTCTTCAGAGCCGCCCCCGACACGTGGCCTTGGAGACGAACCAAGTCACCTTGGCGTTCGATGGTCCGGCCGGATTTTGGACGATGATGCCGCTTTACGGGACGTACCTGCCCCCGGTGCAGGGGCGGGAGATTTTGAAGGCGCAGGGGTTGAAAGAGAAGGGGTTGCTGACCTGGGAATGGCCGCTGGTGGTGGCTCGGGATCCCTTGACCCGCCTCCGTTACTGGGCGGGGGCTACCCGTCGATTTCCCGAGCGGGTGGGGGGCGGAGTCGAGGTGAACGGGAGCCTGGGTACGGTGACCCTGCGGGAACGATTCAAGTGGTTCGAGATTCCGGATGCGTGGTCGACCCGCCCCGTCGAAATCGCCCCGGTCAGCCCGGTTCTCGGGTTGGTTCTCACCCGGGGACAATCATTCCCGGTAAAGCTTACGAAGGCCCCGTTTGATCTCGAGATGCCGACGGTGTACGGGCCGTCGTTTGGAGTGCCGGACACCAGCGTCTATGCCATGGCGTTCTCGGTACTTCGCTACATCAACGACGCCGAGCGCGTCATTCCCCTGGATTCAGGAAAGCCTTCAGCCAGGGTTGCCGAGACGATCGAGCGCCTCCGGTTGGCGGGGCGGGAGATGTTTCCTTCGGCGAACGAGTACCAGCCCGAAGGTGGCGGTGACTGGATTTCGTTGGCGGCCTTGTACGGGTATCTCTGGCAGGCGCGGGCGCTGGAGTTCTTCGATGACGCCACCCGGACGAATGCGGTGGCCAGCCTGCGGCGGGCGATGTGGGAACGGGTCCTGACGCCGGAACGTTTTGTCGAACGGGATGTGCGGGGTGAGAACGGTCGCGTCATCCGTTCGAGGGAGAGCCAAGGACCGCTGGGAAGGGCATGGACGTCGGCGCTGGTGCAGGCGATGTGGGCGGTGGCGCACGCAACCGGGGACCGGGACCTGGTGCGGGAACGTTGGCCACTGGTGCGGCAGGCCTGGGTCCGGCATGTAGCCGGGTGGTGGATAGGCTTTGGAACGTGCGAAAGTGCGACGCTCGGCGATGGCGTAGCGCCCAACCTGGCCTGGGCGCGATTAGCGTGGCTGGCGGGAGATCTGGAGTCGTATCGGCTGGGGTGCGGGGCGGCAGCACGCGAATTGGTCCTGCTTCACGCGCGGTTACGCGGGGGCAAGTGGTTCCGGGAACAGCAGCCTTGGCGCCCAGGTCCACCGATGCCCGACACAGTGGCGCCACAGCGGCTTCTTGGGGAGACGGCGGGCTGGGAGGTGGCGGGCCCGGGTTACCCGGCCGGGACGAGCAACGGCTGGCCTGGCGAGCGGTGGACGCGGTTCGTCGACTGGGACGTTGCGCGCTTTTGCCGGGATCATCTGGCGGCGGACGTTCGGCGCGAAGTGGGGTGGATCGGGCCGACGACTGGGTCGGCGGTCTCGGAAGGCCAGGGTGTGGCGGGTTTGCTGGAGATGGGTTTTGAAGCGCCTGGTGCGACGAACCGGCTCTCCCTTGGCAATCCCCCGTTGTCCGGGAATGCGGGGTCGGCGGTGCTGTCGCGTTGTCTGGCAATTTTGAGGGCGGAAGGAATGTTCCGAACGGAGCGCCTGATCCCGGCGGTGAATCTGGACGGGGAGGAGGCTACGAATTGGGAATCGCCGACCAACGCCCACCGGGTCCAGACGATCGATGTCGTACGTAGCGGACAGCCCTGGTGGCCGCGGGTGCGATGGGTGGATTGGACGACGCCGATGGGAGAGCCCTGGGATGTGGGGGAAGTGCGTGCGGGAAATGCTGACAGACCGTCTGGGGTTTCGCGGGTGGAGGGCGTTCATGGGCTGCGGTGGGACGTGGAGGCGGTGTCCACTCCGGGGGGTTAGAGCCGATCTGACAGGCTGGGTCTCGGCGCCACTTCGAGTCTTCGGAGAAGTTCTTCAGGCCGCAGATCGCGTTTGCGGCGGGGAAAACGGGATGACTAGCCTCCCAGCGCGCGCATGAAACTCGAGACCCTATGCCTTCACGGTGGGACGCAGCCGGATCCAACCACCCTGTCCCGGGCGGTGCCGATCTATCGGACCTCCTCGTTTGTGTTCCGGAACACGGAACATGCGGCGAACCTTTTCGCCTTGAAGGAACTCGGGAACATCTACACGCGGTTGATGAATCCGACGACCGACGTGCTGGAAAAGCGCGTGTCCCTCTTGGAAGGTGCCCATGAAATGGGAGGTCTCGGGGTGGCCTCCGGAACGGCGGCGGTTTTCTATTCGGTGATCAACCTTGCCCAGGCGGGCGACAACATCGTCTCAGCGCGGAACCTCTACGGAGGCACGTACACCCAGTTCAACGACATCCTTCCGGCGCTCGGTATCCGGGTGAAATTTGTGGATTCACAGGACCCGGAGAACTTCGCGCGGGCAATTGATGACAAGACACGGGCGGTCTTCTGCGAATCCGTGTCGAACCCGGCGTTGGAGATCACCGACCTGGAAGCTGTGGCCCAGGTGGCGCATGCCCGAGAATTGCCGTTGATCGTGGACTCGACGTTCTCGACGCCGTACTTGACCCAGCCCATCACGCATGGCGCCGACATCGTGGTGCATTCGCTGACCAAATGGTTTGGCGGCCATGGAACCGGGATTGGTGGTGTGGTGGTGGATTCGGGCCGGTTCCCTTGGGCAGGCGGCAAGCACCCGCTCTACACGACGCCGGATGCCAGTTATCACGGGCTGCGCTGGGGGCTGGATCTACCCGATCCGCTGCGACCGCTGGCGTTCATTCTCCGAATGCGCACGGTGCCCCTGCGCAACCTGGGCGCCTGCATCGCCCCGGACAATTCGTGGATGTTTTTGCAAGGGATCGAAACGCTGCCTCTCCGGATGGAGCGGCACTGCCAGAACTCGTTGGCCGTGGCGAATCACCTGAAATCCCATCCGGGTGTCACCTGGGTGCGGTATCCCGGGCTACCGGAGAGCCCGGAGTACGCGAAGAACCTGAAGTACCTCCGCGGGAAAGGCGGCGCGATGGTGGTGTTCGGCATCCGCGGCGGACGGGATGCTGGAACGAAGTTCATCAACAGCCTGCGGTTGTTCTCGCACTTGGCGAATGTCGGCGACGCCAAGTCACTGGCCATTCACAGCGCGTCGACCACCCACTCTCAGATGTCGGAGCAGCAACAGGCCGCAGGCGGCATTACACCCGACCTGGTCCGATTGAGCATCGGTATCGAGCACATCGACGACATCCTTGCAGATTTGGATCAGGCCCTCGTCTGCGCGCTGGCGTAGCGATGGAGAGGAGGGGGGACCACGACCGGCGCCCTGGGCTTGAAGGCCTGAAAGGCTCGGACCGATGGGGGCTACCGAGCCGCGGGCGGAACGTGCTGGGCCGGAGGGCGACCTCCGAGGTCATCCTTTTTTTGCCACGCGGTGCTTGGCGTCCACCCGCGTTCCCCGTAGTTGAAACCCATGGCACCGGCCGGGCCGGATGGCGGAAGGAATCCCATGATGGCGAGCGAGACGAAGTTCTTTGAGTTGGCTACGGAGACGGTGCCGTTTTACCTGCAAAGCGGAGAGGCGCTGGCTCCAGCGGTGTTGGCCTATGAAACCTATGGGCGACTCAACGCGAACCGGGACAACGCGGTGCTGCTTTTCCATGCCCTGAGCGGCAGCCAACATGCCGCCGGCTTCAATCCGACCATCCCTGGTGTCGGTGAGCGTTGGACGGATGAGGTGCACCAAGGTTGGTGGGACGACTTCATTGGACCAGGGAAGGGTCTGGACACGGATACCTTCTTCGTGATCTGCGCCAACTACCTGGGAGGTTGCTATGGCTCAACCGGGCCCGCTTCAATCGAACCACGCACCGGTCGTCCCTACGGCCCCCGGTTCCCGCAATTGACGATGGCCGACATCGTCGACTCGCAACTGGCCCTGCTCGATCATCTCGGGATCGGTGTCCTCCATGCCGCGGTGGGGGCGTCCCTCGGCGGATTGCTGTCATTGAGCCTGGCGACTCGATGGCCCGAACGGGTGCGGATCGTCATTCCATTCGCGACTGGCGCCCGGACAACTCCCTTGCAGCGTCTGCACAATCTCGAACAAATCTGCGCGATCGAAGCGGACCTCGCGTTTCGAGGTGGGGATTACTACGACGGGCCGTCGCCGGACCGGGGGTTGGCGCTGGCACGAATGATTGGGCACAAGACCTTCGTCTCCCTGGCGGCCATGGAAGAGCGGGCTCGGACGGAGATTGTGCGGCGAGACGATTCTCTGGCTTGGTATCAGCTCCGAAGTTCTCTCGAGAGCTACATGCTCCATCAGGGAAAAAAATTCGTCCGCCGTTTCGACGCAAACACCTATTTGCGGATTCTGGATGCGTGGAATCGATTTGATTTGGTCCGCGAAGCGGTGGCGACCGACATGGTGGCGCTGTTCCAGCGGTGTCGGAAGCAGTCCTACCTGATTTTCACGATCGATTCGGATGCCTGCTATTATCCGGAGGAACAGGCGTATCTGGCAGATGTCATCAAGAAGGCGGGCGTGAATGGGACACGGATCACGGTCCACAGCGACAAAGGCCACGACTCTTTCCTGCTCGAAGCGCATTTGTACCGCCCATTCCTGAGGGCCGTGTTGCAGAGTTAAGTGTGAGCCGAACTGGAATCGGGAGTCGGGTACGGGTGCGTTCACGCCCACCCGGCCCTCGGATGGAGTGACCGACGAACGCGTCGCGGCGACGTTGGTGTGGAAGCCGCAACCTTTCGGCATCGAGGCGGAGTGGACGGTGGGACGCAGGCCCGAACGGGTACCCGAGTCACCATCGATCGAAAGCGAGTTTCTGCACGGTGGGGATGTTCAGTCGATGTACCGGGTCGAACAATGGCACGGCGGCTGGTATCCCTTCGTCCGGTGGCAGTACTGCGAGGGTGGTCGAAAGTTCGCCTTGAACGCGCCCCACTCCATCGTGAACGCATGGGACGTGGGGCTGGAGTGGCAGCCGTGGCCCAAGTTCGAGGTCTCGATCTCCTGTACCCGCACGTTGGAAGGGACCCACACCCTGAGCGCACCCTATGAAGCGAGCGAGGATGCGGATCGGTTGGGATTCCAGGCGCAGTTTAATTTCTAGTGCGGTTGCACCAGGCGGGTCTGGAGGTGCCGCGCGACGTCGAAGAATGCCTGGGCCGGAGCCGAGTTCGGTGCCGTGGCCACGATGGGCGCACCGGCGTCCCCGCCGGCGCGAATCTCGGTGAAGAGCGGAACTTCACCCAGGAACGGGACCCCGATGCGCCGTGCTTCGCCAGCACCGCCACCGTGCCCGAAGATTTCGACCCGCGAGCCGTCCGGGGCGGTGAAGTAGCTCATGTTTTCGACGATGCCCAGGACCGGGACGTTCAGCTTCTGGAACATGGCGATGCCTTTACGGACCACGCCGAGCGAGGCTTCCTGCGGAGTCGTCACCACCACTCCGCCGTCCAAAGGCACGGTCTGACACAGAGTGAGTTGGGCGTCACCCGTGCCCGGAGGAAGGTCCACCAGCAGGATGTCCAAGTTGTCCCAGTGAGTCTGCATGAGGAACTGCTGGATGGTCTTCACGATCATCGGTCCACGCCAGATGACCGGTTGGTCGTCGTCGATCAGGAACCCGATACTCATCAGCCGAACGCCGTGTCGCTCGGGCGGAATCAGCTTCTGGTCGTCGGTGACGTCGGGGCGGTCCTTGCAACCCATCATCAAGGGGATCGAAGGGCCGTAGATGTCGCAGTCCAGCAGCCCGGTGCGCAGTCCGAGTTGGTGGAACGCGCAGGCGAGGTTGACGGAAACGGTGGATTTTCCGACACCGCCTTTGCCACTGGCGACGGCGACCACCCGGCGGACTCCGGGGACCTGGTTCTGATTGGACCAGGGGTTGGCGGCGCCTGGCGTGGCGGCGGGTCCACCTGGAACTGCCGGCCCCGGCGCGGCACCTGCGGGCAGTCGGACTTCCACCGTGACTTTCTGCACCTCCGGCAGACGACGGAGCAGGGTTTCGGAATCCGATTGGATCTGCCGGGCCACCTCCGCATTGCCGGAGGTCAATTGCATGACGACACGCACAAATCCCTGGTCAGCCTGGGCTTCTTTGACGAGGCCAAATGAGACGATGTCACGGCTGAAGCCGGGGTATTTTACGCCTTTGAGGGTGGAGAGGATCTGGTCGTGCGACAGCATGTGGGTGGATTATGAAGGGAATGGATCGAGTGGGAAGCAGGGACGGGAACCTGGATCAACCTGGATCAAAATCTCCTGGGGGACGGGTTGCCGGAGGAATCGTTTGAAAGTTTTACAGTGATCAAAGTTTTATCTAATGTATTCACAGTGAGGCATTTTGGGGATTCGGGGTCGTGCCTTTCCCGATGCGGCTGTCGGTTTGGTTGACAGTGGGACCTCCACGGCGAAATCGGTCGTCGCTGAGATTATCGATATTTTTGGGCGTTTGACGTCTTTTTTGAGAAATGTTTCCGGTCGTGGCGACGAAGGCGTGAATCTTGCTATTGAATTTCACCATGAAATTCGCAAGCCCATCCATTTTGGCACTCTGTGCGCAGGTCCTGGTCGTTGGCAGCTCCACATCATGGGGCAACCTGGCGACGTATGAGTTGGATTCGTCGGGGAGCGCGTATTCCTCCCTTGGAAACGGAACCTTCACGTTGGACATCGGAAACCCGCTCGGCGCCTATTCGGCGACGGGCGTGAGTGGTGGCGGTAGTACGTTTGGAACGTGGGACGCGGTTGCTTTTCGGGTGAACCCGGGAGTGTTTCCGAGCTTGGTGATCAGCAACTTCGTCGGCGCCTCTCTAACCTTCTCCATCCCGGGCATTGGCGGGGAGGTTGCCACGGGCTCCCAGGCGGACTTGGAATGGGCCAACTTCATATCTTCCTTTTCGAGCGGATTCGGGGTGTCTATCCGCGCCCTCCCGACCTCGAACGTCCCGGATCAAGGACCTTGGCTGCCAATAACCGCAGCGGCGCTGGGTGTTACGGTGCTGTTCACACAGCGCGGGCGCGGTTTCCGTGGCATGTCGCGTTCGTGAGACAGACCAAACGTTTGAGGTCCACTTCTCGCGAAAGGGTGTCAGGCTTTCTTCGCTTCCAACACACCCCAACGAGGGCGGGCTTCAATGGGCTGCTTTGCCGGAGATCGCCGCTGCGTGTTCCGAGAAGGACTTGCCGCGTCCCGTGGGGTTGATGACGGAGTCGATGATTCCCCGCTCGAATTCATCCCACATCGGGGACATGCCGCGGAGTTTCTCGACGATCTTGGCGAAGGCGTCGACGACGTAATCGATGTCTTCGGCGGTGTTGTCCTTGCCGAGGGTGAGGATCAGGTTGCCTTGGGCGAGGGCGTGGTCCAGGCCTATGGCGGCCAGCACATGGGAGATCTTCAGCGATTTGCTCACGCAACTGGAACCGCTTGCCACCGCGACGCCGTTCAGGTCGAGGAGCAGGAGTTGGCCCTCACCCTCGATAAATTCGGTGCTGATGTTGATATTGTTCGCAATCCGGTTCGGGCCGGGTTCCGGACCGTTCAACTTGATGTACGGGATTCGCGATTTGAGACCGTTCCAGAGGCGATGTTGCAGCGCCGAAACGTGCTCGATCCGGGCGGGAAGTTCGCGAAGGGCCACCTCAGCTGCTACCCCCGCGCCGACGATAGCCGGGACGTTTTCCGTGCCGGCGCGACGGCCGCCTTCCTGCACCCCTCCGTGGAGGATGCTCACGATGCGCGCGCGTCGATTGCGGTACAGCACGCCGACGCCTTTGGGGCCGTAAAATCGGTGAGGCGAAAGGGAGAGCAGGCTGGCGCCAAGGTGCTGGACGTCGAGGGGAGCCCAGCCAGCACTCGAATTGGCATCGACGAACAGCGGAACTCCCTTTTCGGCGGCGATCCGACCGACCTCGGCAACGGGTTGGAGGGTGCCGATGTCGTGATTGGCGAGTTGCACGCAGATCAGCGTGGTCTTGTCGGTAATCGCCTCACGAAGTTTGTCGACGATCAACTGGCCATCCCGGTCGACCGGCACCTTGGTATGGGTGAAGCCTTCCTTCTCCAGGAATTCGATGGAACTGAGGATCGCGGGATGCTCGACCTCGCTCCAGACGATGTGATTGCCACGTCGACGGTTTGCATAGGCGACGCCCTTGACCGCAAGATTGACCGATTCCGTGCCGCACGAGGTGAAGAAGATGTCGTCCGCGGATTCGGCGTTGATGAGCGCGGCGATTTGGGTGCGGGCCTTCGCCAGGGCGTCCCGTACGCGCAGGCCATGCTGATGAAGCGACGACGCGTTCCCGTAGGCTTCGAGGAAGAACGGCTTCATCGCCTCGAACGCTTCAGGCAGGAGCGGCGTGGCGGATAGGTGATCGAGGTAGACTTGGCGCATGAGAGGAGAAGGACGAGAAACGACAGAACCGACGGGGGCGGTTGCGATGACGATAAACCGCCAGGCCGGGTGGTTCACACTCCGGCCGTCCCATCCAGCACGACGGTCGCCTTAGGCGGTGACCGTCTCGAGGCGGCATGCAGGCGCCACAGAGGCGGCGGAGTCCGGGTGCTTCTTCACGTAGTCCTCGAGGGCTGCCTTGAGAGCTTCCTCGGCGAGAACGGAGCAATGGATCTTCACGGGCGGCAGTCCGCCCAGGGCGTCGACGACCTCTTGGTTCGAGAAGTGCAGGGCCTCTTGAAGAGTGCGGCCCTTGATCAGTTCGGTCGCCATGCTTGAACTGGCGATGGCTGAACCACAACCGAACGTCTTGAAGCGGGCATCGATGATGCGGCCGTTCGCGACTTTAAGGCTCATCTTCATGATGTCGCCGCACGCGGCGGCGCCCACCTCTCCGACGCCATCGGCGTCAGGCAAATCCCCCATGTTGCGGGGATTCATGAAATGGTCCATTACGGTCTTGTTGTACAGCGTGTAGGTGTCGCTCATAATCAGGATTCCAAGGCTAGGGATTCTTTAGTGGAAAGGGTGGAGTGGTCGCAGGTTGAAGATCCGTTCGAGGATCCGTTCAAAGGGGTCCGGTTGGCGCTCTCGATGGGCACATCCACGCTGGGAGGGCTCCGGTGGGCGGTGTGAGCCGCGGGTGCCAAGGTCATCGCACTGACCGCTTCCTGCTTGGCAGCCAGTTCAGATAAGGTTGTACGGCTGAAGACCTCCTTCAGGCGGTCCTGGGCCTGCTCGAAGAGCGAGCAGAGTGCACAGCTTTCCCGGCGTTCACAGTCGGGGACCTCGCTCAGGCACCGCTGCAAGGCAATCTTTCCGTCGATGGCCTCAATGATTTCCAAGACCGTGATCTGATCGGCCGGTCTGGCGAGGGAAAATCCGCCCCCCGCACCGCGTTGTGATCGAAGAATTCCGGATTTCGCCAAATCTTGGAAGATCTTGGCCAGGAAGCTCTTCGGGATCGCCACCCCGCGGCTGACGGCGTCGATCATGACGGGCTGTCCGGCCGGCTGCCGAACCAAGTGCAGCAGTCCTAGGACCCCGTATTCGCCTGCTCGCGAGATATGCATGAGTTGAATCAGACTAAAAGCGTCCGATTGCTGCTGTTACTAGCAAGGAACCTACCGCTGTCAACACGGGGAATTTTTCCCTGACCCGGTTCAGGACAATCCAGCGGACCGTGCGGCGTGCGAATCGACCCGTAGGCCGAGGATCAAATGCCGGCCGGGAACGGTTGATGGGGTGACTCCGGAGCCTCAGTAGGAGGAGTCGTCGATTGTCGGGTTGCGAAGTCGGCGGCCACGGTCGAGAGGAACTGATTCAGGCATTTCGGAAGGGAGCACCCGGAGCAAATGGCGTCCGTCTGGAGGCAGTAGTCACGGACGATTTGGAGGAGGCCCTGTTGCACGGCCGCAGTTTTCTTAATGGGAAGGTCGTCGGTGCCAAAGATGCGTGCCCTCGCCAGTTTCAGGGTGGCGTTGTCTTCGCCTGGGGACCAGCGAAGGTACTCCTGTTCGATGCGACGACGCGTCGAAGCGTCATGGACGGCATCGGCACGAGCCCAGAGCCACGGGAGGACGATATTGATGGCCAGTTCATTGAGGCGTCCGGCGCCGAGGAGCGGGACGGTTTCGTCCAGGGGGCGTGCGGTCAATGTGTAGTGACGGCGCCAGAAGCCATCGGCATCGGGGCGCATGGCTTCCATAAGAGTACCTTCCGGATTCTCGGAAGCAGGGCCGCCATCGACGAGCTCTTTGAACCATTCGGTGATCCGACTTTCCCAATTTTCGTTGGCGACCCAGGCGGCGGCGAGGGCGAGCCGGCGCTGGGGATGGTTGACGGGACGGACGCCGTTGAGACGCCAGACGAACGGTGGAAGGGCGACGGGACTGAGTGTGTTGCGTTCCCGCCACCAAAGGTCCCAAAGGATGCGGGCGCGCGTGCCGCGTTTCGGTTCAGGAGGGAGGAGCCCGGCGAGGCCGAGGAGGCGGGCTTCCCATGCATCGCGAGGGTTGCGAGTGTCGGCGGGGAGAGGTTCCAGGGAGGGAAGAATCTCCGCCAGACGCTGCATGGGCCAGGCATTGTGCTTGTACCCAAGTGCTCGGAAGACGCCTTCGCGGAGGGCTTGTCCCCAGCCAGCGGCCTTTCCGCGGGCGCCGAGAATATGGGCCTTCGTGCGAAGTCGGACGAGGGCGGCTTGTTGGAGGAGGTCACCAACCCATTCGGACGGAAATGATTGGATGGCGGCGGCGCAGTGGCCTGCGAGCCAGGGTGAGGGCAGTTCGCCGGATCCGTCGATCCATTCCCGGAGTTCGTCGAGTGGGGCGTCGAGGCTGTCACGGAGAGCGAGGGTGGTCAGGGGTGGCTGGCCTTCCGGCGGATCCCACGTGACATGCAGGATCACGTTGGCGTAGGCGGGGTTTTGGAAGTGTCCGTGGGATTTCCATCCGGACGAATGCACATCAATTTCGATGTCGCCGGACTTGGGGTCGGCGTCGCCGATCTGAACGACGGCCTTGAGGAAGTCGGGGCCGGCCTCGTGATTCCAGAAGCCGGGATGGAGGACGCGGACGGGCTGGGACCCTACTGTGACGAGGTGATCACGGCGGACGCGTTGGTGGGCCCAGATTTCCTGAAGCCAGCGCTCTGGAGGGGTCCCTTTCTGGAGGGACTCGTTCAGCTGCAACTGCGGTTCGGAGGATTTCCGCCACCCAAGGTAAAGCCACTCGGGCAAAGACATCTCCTGAACGGACACCGAACAGGTCTGCAAAAGCAAGTGTGGCGAACAATCGACCACCGCTCAATTCTTAGAAATGGCGGCCCAAGCTGAGACCACAGTCGCATGTCTGGGATTCGCGGGTGAAGTCGACCGAGATTTCCGGCGCGAGATTCCAGCGGCCGAGTTCGAACTCGTACGCGACTCCGAGGCGGACGACGAACTCGTCCGATCCGTCTCTCACGAACTCCACGCCGGGGGCGGCGGAAAGCTTGAGCCATTCCCATGGGTGCCAATTCAGAGGGACGACCAGGATGGCGTCTCGTGCGTGATCGGTGCCGACGGCTTCGAGGAGGATGCCGTCTCCCCAGTGCTGCGGTTTTCGATTCTTTTGCCATCGAGATGGGAGTGGCGTGGACGGAGGATTCTCGATGGCATGAAGCGGGGCAGGCTTGCGCGGGACCGGAATCAAGCTACCAGTGCCCCGCCTTCAAGGAGCCGACCTCCGGTTCCAACCTTTTATGACACGCCCTGACAGCCCTAACCAACTGACCGAGTGGGGTTTCAATAAGATCGATCGGGACATGGAATTCCTTCTGGGCTGTGCCCGGGAGGTCTTTGAGGAAATGGGAGAGGCGGATTTGGCGAAGCTCCTTCAGCCGGGGGAGTGGCCGATGCACCACCCCTTGCCCCCGCGCGGAGCACAGGTGGTTTCGATCACTTTCCAGTTGCTGAATCTGGTTGAGGAGAACGTGGCCAATCAGGTGCTGCGATCGCGCGAGGATGCCGGAGACGGCCGGGCGGGGAACGGGTTGTGGTCTGACACGCTGCGACAGCTTCAGGGGGCGGGTCACACGACGGAGGCTGTTCGGGACGCGTTGGCGTCGACGCCCGTGGAGCCGGTCTTCACGGCACACCCGACGGAGGCCAAGCGTTGGTCGGTGCTTGCGCTTCACCGGCGCCTGTATCTGTTGCTGGTGGAATTGGAGAACCGGATGTACACGGCCGAAGAGAGGGACCGTTTGCGGGATGAGATCAAGGCGGCGCTCGAGATTCTTTGGCGGACCGGAGAGATCCTGGTCGAGAAACCGGACGTGGCCGCGGAGCGGCGCAACATCCTTTACTACCTCGAGAACACGATGCCGCACGTCCTGCGACTTCTCGACGCGCGCCTTCGAAGCGCGTGGAAAGCCGCCGGATTCCCGGCATGGCCGGATTCGCCCGGAACGCAGACGGCGCCGCTCCGATTTGGGACGTGGATTGGGGGGGATCGGGACGGGCATCCGCTGGTTTCGGCGGCCGTCACCCGTGAAACGCTGGAAGAATTGCGCACCCACGCCTTCATTGTGCTGGATCGTCAGATGGCGGACCTCGAAGGGGCGTTGGTTCTGACCTCCCATGTTCAAGAGATTCCGGCCTCCCTCGGCGAGGTGCTGAACTCGGGAGTGGTGGAAACTGGAAAACCGACGATCGGTGAAGAGGAACCCTGGGCAGCGGCGGTGCGGCGGTTTCGGGATCGGCTTCCGCTTCCGGATCGGCGGAAGGGGCGGGTCCCGTATCGGTTTCCCCGTGAACTTCGAAGGGATCTCGAAGTGCTTTTTGAAAGCCTGATCTCGATCCGTGCCGAGCGTTTGGCGGTGCAGCATGTGCTGCCCTTGATTCGAACCCTGGATGTTCTCGGGTTTCACCTCGCGGCGGTGGATGTTCGGCAGAACAGCGCGTTTCATGATAGGGCAATTGCGCAACTACTGGCCTTTGCGGGCGTTCCCGACGGAGGACGGTACGCCGAATGGGACGAGGAACGGCGGCGCGCCTTTCTCGAGGCCGAATTAGGACACCCCAGACCGTTTGCCGAGGCGACGGCGGAAGTGGGAGCGGAGGCGGGGGCGGTTCTCTCGGCGTATCGGGTGCTGGCGAATGAAATCCGTGAGCACGGTCGAGCCGGCGTCGGGGCGCTGATTGTCAGCATGACGCGGAGCGTGAGCGATCTGTTGGGCGTGTATCTGATGGGGCGTGAGGCGGGGTTGGTGCGGGGGACCGCGGCTGGGCTGGTGTCGTTGCTTCCGGTGGTGCCGCTTTTTGAGACATGGTCGGACTTGAGGGATGCGGCGCCGATTCTCGATGCGTTTCTGATTCATCCGATCACCCGGAGGAGCCTGCCGTTTCATGGTGCGGTGTGGCATGAGAAGGCCGCGGGTTGGGTCGAGCCGGGTGCGGCGGGGGGCGGCGTCGGGGCGACGGTGGGGACGTCGGAGTCGGGGAGTCAACAGGTGATGATCGGTTACAGTGACAGCAACAAGGACGCGGGCATTCTGGCGAGCCAGTGGGCGTTGTTTTCGGCGCAGCGGGCTCTGGCCGAGGTGGGGCGACGGCATGGGATCCGTATCCAGTTTTTTCATGGGCGAGGAGGTACGGTGAGTCGTGGAGCGGGGCCGACCCATCGGTTTCTGGATGCGCTTCCGGCGGGGACCCTGGACGGAGGTCTGCGGATCACGGAACAAGGCGAGGTGGTGGCGCAGAAATACAGCAATCACCTGACGGCTGCATTGAACCTTGAATTGATTGCCGCAGGAGCGCTCCGGAATCGGCTGCTCTCCGGCTCGGATTCCGGGGGGCATGACCTGGAGGGGTTGCTGCCGGAGCTTTCCCGAACCAGCGCGGAAGCCTACCGGGAACTGCTGCACACACCCGGGTTTCTGGATTTCTACCGGAAAGTGACCCCGATTGACGTGATCGAATGCAGCAAGATCGGCTCGAGGCCCAGCCGGCGGACGGCGGAACCGTCCCTGGCGGCGCTGCGGGCCATACCGTGGGTCTTCAGTTGGACGCAGGCGCGGTTTTATCTGCCCGGCTGGTATGGGGTGGGAGCCGGGTTGGAATCGCTGCAGCGCGACCGCCCGGCCGATTTCGCGCGACTTCAGGGCGGTTGGACCCGATGGACGTTCTTGCGGTATGTGATGTTCAACCTGGAATCCAGCTTGGAGAGTGCCAGCGAAGACTGGATGATGGCGTACGCCGCGCTCGTCGATCGTACCGATCTTCGAGATCGGTTCATGGGCATGATTCTCACCGAATTCCAACGGACGCGTCGTCTCGTCAACGAGTTGGCGGGAGGGCCGATGCCGGTTCGTCGACCGCGGTTCTACAAGACGCTGCATGCGCGGGACGGCGGATTGGCGCTCTTGCACCGGGATCAGATCCGGCTGTTGCGCGAATGGCGGCAGGATCCGGATGATCGGCTGCTGCGCCAGCTACTCTTGAACGTGAACGCCATCGCGAGCGGTCTGCGCACGACAGGTTGATGGGGAATCGTTCGCGGTCGCCTCGCACTTTCAGCCCTTTCTCGGATGCTCGACGGAACTCATCACGGACACCCGCCACACCGGCGTCTGTTCGCGCTTCTCAAGCCGGAACGGGCCGACATCGGTCTGGTGATCCTGCTTTCAATCATCACGGGGTTCCTCTATCTGGCGAGCCCCCTCGCGGTCGACGCGCTGGTAAACAACATCAGCTTTGGCGGGCAGCAGCCGGCTTTTCTCCAGTCGTTGCTAATCCTGGCGGGAGTTCTCTTCGTCTTCCTCCTGGCACTCGCACTGGTAAGCGCGGTGCAGTATTTCGTCGTCGAACTGATTCAGCAGCGAATCTTCGTCCGGTTGGCGGCAGATTTCTCGTGTCGGCTTCCTCGTCTCCAGTACGGGGCGTTGGAGCGGACCCAGCGTCTGGAGTTGGTGAACAAGTTCCTGGATGTCGTCACGGTCCAGAAAAGTTCCGCCTACCTGATGCTCGATGGCGTGAACGTCGTTCTGGCGACGGCGATTGGCTTGCTGGTGCTCGCCTTCTATCATCCGTTTCTTTTGGCATTCGATCTGGTGCTGATCCTGGGGCTGTTGATTGTGCTGATTCCGATGGGGCGCCGCGGAGTGCAGACGAGCATCCAGGAATCGTATGCCAAGCACGCGGTTGCGGGATGGCTCGAGCAGGTCGTGATGTTTCCTTTGTTGTTCAAGAATGCGGCCGCTGCCGCATTTTCGAGGGATCGGACGGACCATCTGGTGGATGAGTACATTTCGGCGCGGCGCGCGCATTTCCGGATTTTGCTCCGTCAGATTCTAGGCCTGCTGGGACTCGAGGCGATCGCGAGTGCGATGCTGCTGGCGTTGGGGGGATTGCTGGTGCTGCAGGGTCAGCTGACGCTTGGGCAGTTGGTCGCCAGTGAGTTGATCGTGAGTGGGATCGTTGCGTCGATCGTGCGCCTGGGAAAGCACTTGGAGAATTGGTACGATTCCATGGCGGCGGTCGACAAGCTGGGAAGCGTGGTGGATCTCCCGGTGGAACGGGAAGCAGGGCAGACTCCGGCGGACACCGAGGGCCCCAGTTCGCTGGAGATTGAGGATCTCGCATTCGCGTACCCGGGGTCGCGCCCCCTGTTGGAGAACGTAAATCTGAGGGTGCGTCCGGGAGAGCGCGTTGCCATCACCGGCCCGATCGGCAGTGGCGCGGGGACTTTCCTCCAGTTGATCTACGGTCTGCGGGCGCCGTCTGAGGGCATGATCCGGGTCCGGGGGGTGGATGTTCGATCCTGGAACCTTCCCGAGTTGCGACGGCAGGTGGCGCTCGTGCGGGAACCTGAATTCATCGACGGGACCCTGGCGGAGAACATGCGACTGTGCGGGGCCGAGCTCCAGGATTCCGAGATCCAGCGGATGCTGGACAGGGTGGGATTGGGTAAGGCGCTTTCGAGGCTCCCGGAAGGCCTGGAGGTCAAGTTGCGCCCCGGTGGACGACCGCTTTCGGACTCGCAGCGGATTCTGGTGGCGCTGGCCCGTGTGCTGGCGTCGTCGCCTCGTCTGCTCATGATCGACAAGGTTCTGGACGGCTTGGATGCGCGTGAATCTGAGGAGGTTCTCTCGCTTCTTTTTGCTTCGAGTCAGCCGTGGACGCTGTTGGTCGCGACGCGGGACGCGCGGATCGTCGAGCGGTGCGATCGGGTGTACCGACTTCGCCCAAGTACCCCTGGGGCATCGCCCGATGCGTCGTCTGGGGCGGAGTCGGCATCGAGCACGCCGGAGTCAAGACCGGGAGTCTGAGGAAACCCACCATGGAACATTCCTCTTCTTCCTCTGAGTCGGCTTCCCGCCATCCCCTGCCCTTGCTGGATCATCTGGCGCCGCTGTCGTGTCGCCGGCGCACTCAGCTTCCGGTGCGGGTTCGGACCTTGAGCATCCTGGTGCTGGCGGGGTTTGGGATACTTGTGCTCGGGTTGGTGTTTCTGCCGTGGCAACAGTTCGTGAGCGGGACCGGGCGGGTGATCGCGTATGATCCCCTGGAGCGTTCCGTGACGCTGGAGGCTCCGCTTTCGGGTCGGGTGGAGAAGGCGTTTGTGATGGAGGGTCAGGCGGTGCGCAAGGGGGAGTTGCTTTTTCAGATAGCGGACAACGATCCCCAGTTCCTGACGAACCTCGAGTCGCAGAGAGCGGCGGCGATTCTGCGGAGGGACGCGGCGGAGCGGCGGATCGGTTTGTTGACGAGTCAGATCCAGGAACAAGAGCAGGCGCTGCCCCTAGCCATGGCGGCGGCGACCAATCGGCTGGAAGTCGCGCGGTTCGCGCAGCAGACGTCCGAACTTCAGTTTCAGCGGGTGAAGGCCCTCTTTCAGGATGAGCGTGGTCTGTCGTCCCAGCGCGATTTCGAAATCGCGACCCTCGAACGGGACCGCACCCGGACTGATGTGCTGCACGCCCAGGCGTTGTTGGAACGGACCCGGCCCGATCTCCAGAGCGCGATTCAAGGGATCTTGGCGCAACGGGAATCCGCCCACGCCGATCTCGCGAGTGCGGATCAGGCGGTCACGGCGCTCACGATTCAGATCAACCAGGCGGGCACGCAGAAGATCCTTGCGCCGCGGCACGGGGTGGTGCTGCGGGTCCAGGCGACCGAAGGGACCTATCTGAGGGCGGGGACGCCGGTGTGCACGATCATTCCGGAGACGGCCAGTCGGCTGGTGGAACTCTGGGTGGATGGGAACGACATGCCGCTGATTCAGGCCCGGACCACCGATGATCAGGGCAAGGTCCTGGAGCCTGGGAGTCTGGTCCGGCTGCAATTCGAAGGCTGGCCGGCGATTCAGTTCATCGGCTGGCCCAGCGTGGCGTTGGGGACCTTCGGTGGCGAGGTGGTGGTCATCGATGCCTCGGACAATGGCCAGGGTAAGTTTCGCATTTTGGTGGCGTCGGCGCCGGATCAGGTCATCCGGGGCGATAGCACCATCGAGACCTTGGAATGGCCGGGGACGCGATGGCTTCGGCAGGGGGTTCGGGCGAATGGCTGGGTTCTGCTCGAGCGCGTGCCACTGTGGTACGAGGTGTGGCGTCAGATGAACGGTTTCCCGCCCGCGATTGATCCATCGAAGATCCGAACCGCGGATGCCAAATGATTCACCCAACCGTTGGTCGATGATGGCCCGACCGGGCGCATGGAGGCTGTGGGTTGCACGTGCTCTTCTGGGAATGACGGCCACCTGGTTTGCGGCGGCCTCGGTGGAGGGGGCGGCATCGGAGCCTGCGGCGGTGTGGCCTCCGGGTCCACCGGGTGCGACGGCTTCGGGAGTGCCTCCTCTCAGTCTGGGTGAAGTGCTGCGTTCGGTGGCCGCCCAGTATCCACCTTATCTGGCGGCATTGATCGAGCGGGACATCGCACAAGGCCGGCTTCGTAGTGCCGGTGCGGCGTTCGATCTGGGCACCTTTGCGCGGGTCTTCGCAAATCCCCGGGGTTACTACGAGTCGACGACGGTGGAAACGGGGGTGGAACAATTCTTGGGTCTCTGGGGGGCGACGATATTTGGGTCATACCGGCTGACCGACGGCGACACCTTGCCGGACTATTACGGGCAGCGGACTGAGGAAGGCGGTGAGGCGAGGATTGGATTGCGGCTACCCTTGCTGCAAGACGGGTCGATCGATCAGAGGCGGGCGGCGATCCTCCGGGCGCGGCTGGACAAGGAACTGGCCAACCCCTTGATTCGACGGCAGCAACTCGACTTCCTGAGGGCGGGGGCAGTGGCCTATCACACCTGGGTTGCGGCGGGGCAACGGCTTCGAGTGTCGGAAGAGATCATGCGGGTGGCCCAGGACAGGCAAGGGGCGATTCGCCGGCAGATTGAACAGGGATTGTCTGCGCCGATTGTGCTTCAGGAGAACCAGCAGCTGGTGGTGAGCCGCGAATTGGGGGTGGTTCGCGCCCGTCGGCGGTTCGAGGCGGCGGCGTTGGCGCTTTCGTTGTTTGCCCGCAACGGGCAGGACCGTCCGGTGGTCCCGGGCCGTGAACGGCTTCCGGACGGGTGGGAGTCGCCGGTGGTTCCGGAACCGGAGCCCGACGCTGAACAGATTCATGCCGCGCTGGGGCGTCGTCCTGAGATTCGGCAATTGGAGCTTACCCGCGAGCGTTCGCAGGTGGATTTGCGGCTGGCCCGGAACGCGATGCTGCCCCGCCTGGATGCGGGAGCGGAAGCCATCCAGGGATTGGGCGAGGAGCGATACAAGGACCGTGGGGAGTTTGAACTCAGAGTGGGCGTCGAGTTTCGGATGCCGTTGCAGCGGAGTCAGGCTCGGGGGAACATTCAGGAGACCCAGGCGCGACTGGAACAGCTCGATCGCCAGGTGGGCTTTGCTCGGGACCGGGTGAGGGCTGAAATTCTGAACACCCATCAAGCGGTCGTGGCGGCCCACGAGCAGGTGGATCGCGCGGGCTTGAACGTGCAGTTGGCCGTGGTGCTACAGGAAGTCGAGCAAGCGCGCTTCAAGCTCGGAGCCGCCGACCTGCTCGCGCTTCAGATCCGGGAACAGAATGCCTTCCAGGCGCGGATCGAGGAGCTGGATGCGAGGGAACAGTATTTTGTAGCGAGGGCGGACTTGGTGACGGCGCTCGCGATGGAGATCAAGTGAGGGGGAAGGAGAATGGGGAAAGGAGAATGGGACCGATGGGACGCATGGGACCTATAGAACATAGGTCCCATTCTCCTTCCCCCCCTGCTACCCCAGCAGCCCCTCAATCGCCTCAGCCTCCACCACGCCGGTGAGTTTCTGGTTCAGGCCGCCGTAAAAGTAGGTGAGTCGGGTGGGGTCCAGGCCCATGAGATGAAGCAAGGTGGCGTGCAGGTCCCGGATGTGGTGCTTATCGACGGCGGCTTCGTGACCGAGTTCATCGGTTTCGCCGTAACTGGTACCGCCTTTCACGCCGCCACCGGCGATCCAGTAGGTAAAGCCTTTCGGGTTGTGGTCACGGCCGTCGCCGGCGCCCTGGACGAGGGCTTGGCGTCCGAATTCTCCGCCCCAGACCACGAGCGTTTCCTCGAGCAACCCACGTTGCTCGAGGTCCTGGAGTAGCGCGGCGATCGGCTTGTCGATCTCCGGGCAGTGGATCTTGAGGTTTTCCTCGACGCCATTGTGGGCGTCCCAGTTCTGCTGCTGGTGGCCGCCGCCGTGGTAGATCTGGATGAAGCGGACGCCGCGCTCGACCAGGCGACGGGCGATGATGCACTGGCGGCCGAAGGGTGCGGGACCGAGGGCGAGGGGGTGGTCCGTCCGTGGGTCATTCAAGCCGTACATTTCGCGGGTGGCCTCCGATTCGTGGGAGAGGTCGAGAGCCTCGGGCGCGGCCCTTTGGAGTTGAAAGGCGAGTTCGTAGCTGGCGATGCGGGCCTGGAGTTCCGAATAGCCCGGGTGCTGCGCCAGATGCTGGGCGTTGAGCGCGTTGGCGGTGGTGATGAGGTCGCGCTGCATGGGCGGGGTCAGGCCGGCTGCGGAATCCAGGTTGAGGATCGGCTGGCCGCTGGCGCGGAACACCGTGCCCTGGTAGGAGGCGGGCATGAACCCGGCGGACCAGTTGGCGGCTCCGCTGATCGGGCCGCCGCGAGGGTCCAGCATCACGACATACGAGGGCAGGTTCTGATTCAGGGATCCGAGCCCGTAGCTGAACCATGATCCCATCGAAGGGTGCCCTTGGATGATTCGCCCGCTGTTCATCTGCAACATCGCCGAGCCATGGGCGAAGCTGTCGGAGTAGAGCGATTTGATGACCGCGAGTTTGTCCATCTGCGTGGCGAGGTGGGGAAGTGCATCGGAGCACCATTGGCCGGACTGCCCGTGCTGGCGGAAGGTGCGTTTGGAACCAAGTAGTTTGCCGGCCTGGATCGAACGGCGTCGTTGTTCCAGGTTGGCGGTCTGACCGTGGCGTCGTTGCAACTCGGGTTTGTAGTCAAAAAGATCCATCTGCGATGGACCGCCGTACATGAACAGGAAGATGCAGGCCTTGGCGCGAAAACGCGGCGGAGTGATGGGGTGCGCGGCGGTTTCCAGGAGCGGTTCCGCCCCCGCGCGGGCGGAGAAGAAGCCTTCCCGATCCAGCAACGCGCTCAGGGCGAGTCCGGTAAAGCCGGCTCCCATTTCCCAGAGGAACTCGCGACGGGTTCCGCGGCACGGATTGAAGGATGGGCGGCCGGTGTTCATGGCTACTCGATGTAGACAACTTCGTTGAGGTTCAGCAGCAGGAGGCAGAGGGACTGAAGCGCGCGGCTCCGGGGAGGATCCTGGGAGGCGTCCCAAACCGGAGACGTGCCGGAGCCCGAGGGGTGGAGGACGAGGTCGTCGACACTCAGGGCCGCACCCCAAGCGCGCACGCCCACGTGGCCCGCAAGAAGGATCGGAGCGGGATCGTGGAAATCGATCAGCGGTTGGGACGCACCGCCTGCCCAGACTCGGATGCGGTCATGGATCATTTCGATGCGGATGGGAAGGTGTCGGCCGTCGGAGATAACCGCGGGTGCGGTGGCCAAGGTGATCACCGTGTCGCCGTGTCGGCGCAGCCGAACTCGCTGGTCGCGGGGCTCGACGAGCAATTCGTAACCGATCGCGGCTTCGTCCTGCACGGTAGTGCGAAACAGGAGTCCGCCGGATTCGAACGCCGTGTGGGGCAGGAGACGCGCTTCGATCACCAAGTTGGATGCCAACGTTCCCTGCCAGAGAGCGAACGGGCCGCGGTCTCGGTCCAGGGACCGGATGCCCTCGTAAGCTCCGGACCATCTGCCGCGGAAATAGGTCCACCCGGCGCCGGGTCCGACAAAAAAATGCTCCGGCTGAAGTTTTCCCATGTAATCCACCGACAGTGAGAGCGGGACGTCGGGGCGGAAGGTGAGCCGGGGGCGCAGGTCGTTGAAATCAATTTCCTGGCGTTTCAGGAATTCCAGGGCGAGTCGCGATTCGGAGGACGAAGGAAGGCGGCCGATTGCCAGTTGAAAGCCGCGTCGCACCAGGTCTTCGGCGGTGTTTCCAGATTCCCGAACCAGGCGGGCCGCGAACGCCCGGGCCTGTTGTTGAAGGAAGGCGTCATTCAGGAGGAGCAAGGATTGCGGAGCGACGGTGGTTGTCTGACGTTCGCTCAACGGCGACGTGGTGTTGCTGTAGTCGAAAGTCTCCAGAATGGGCACCATCATGGAGCGTCGGACGTACGTGTAGAGACTGCGCCGCGAAAGTTCCGACGGATCCGAAATCTCCCAATCCAAGCCAGGCCGGGACTGGCCCGCCAGGACTTCGCCGCTCAGTCGAGGGAAGAAGCCTCGACCACCCATCCGTGGGTTCAGTTCGCCGGAGATGCTGAGGAAGGTGTCGCGCATCGCCTCAGCCTCAAGTCGCCGCATATTCTGGCGCCAATAGAGTTCGTTGCCGGGATCGGCGGCGAGGTTGTCCGAGGCGTCGGCGCGCGACGATCGCTGGTAGGTCTGCGAGAGCAGCAGGGTTAGGTGGAGATGCTTGATGGACCATCCATGAGCGATGAAGTCCGCGGCGAGCCACTGCAGAAGTTCGGGGTGGGATGGCGGGGTGCCAGTGCGTCCAAAATCGGAGAGGGTCCGGGCGAGACCGCGTCCAAAATGGTGGTGCCAGACCCGGTTGACGAGCACCCGTGCGGTCAGCGGGTTGTCGGCGCTGGCGATCCAATTCGCGAGGGCGAGGCGCCGGCCGACGAGGGCGGGTGCTGGCTGGGAACCGACCTCTGAGACGGTGGCGGTGACGGTTGTGGTGAGGACGGCGGGAAAACCGGATTGCACCTCGGCTCCCGGGTTCGCGGCATTGCCGCGGACCAGGATGTGGGTCGGCGGAGCGACGGGACCGCGGTCACGGACGCCGAGCGCCCAATCCCAGGGGCCGGGTTCGGCCTGGGTGGCTTCGATGGCTTTGGTGAGTTCCTGTCGGAGCGACTCCTCCGTGGCAACCGCCAGGTTCTCCTGAAGCCGGTGCAGGCGTGCTTCGCGGACGGTCTGCCACCGGTGCACCTCTTCGGGATTCGCCAGGGGAAGATAGTTCCCCGAGTCGAGCGAGTAGCGGGCGCCTTCGCTGAGTCGGATATTTCGGAAGAAGGCGAGCAGCCGGTAATAGTCCGCCTGGGGAAGGGGATCAAATTTGTGGTCGTGGCAGCGGGCGCAACCGACGGTGAGGCCGAGGAAGGTACTGCCGGTGGTGGAAAGCACGTCGTCGAGTTCATCGAACTCGGCCATGCGTTTGTCGTCGGGCTCGTCATCCCAGACCCCGAGTCGTTGGAAGCCTGTGGCGATGACGGCGTCGGGGCGGTACGGCTCAAGTTCATCGCCGGCGATCTGTTCCCGGATGAACTGGTCGTAGGGTTTGTCGTCGTTGAAGGCTTTCACCACGTAGTCGCGGTAGCGCCAAGCCAGGGGCTTTTCGCCGTCGCGCTCGTAGCCGCTGCTCTGCGCGAAGCGCACCACGTCCAGCCAGTGGCGGCCCCAACGCTCGCCGTACTGCGGAAGTGCGAGCAGCCGATCCACCAGCCGCGGCCAGGCTTCGGGCGACCCATCCGCCTCGAACGCTTGCACCGCTTCGGGGCTTGGCGGCAGCCCGATCAGGTCAAAGTAAGCCCGGCGAATGAGTTCACGCCGGGTGGCGGGCGGGTTGGGTTTCAGGGCCTTGGCCTCCAACGCCGCCTCCACGAACGCGTCGACCGGATGGAGGTCGGGGCGGGAGTGCGCGACAGCCGGCGCCGTTGGATAGCGGATCGGTTGGAAGGCCCACCACGCGCGGTCTTCGTCGGTGATACTCAGGCCCGCTTTGGCGACGCGGGTCGGGCCCTCCGAAACTTCGTCCGGCCACGGCGCTCCCGCGCGCACCCACTGGGTCAGATCGGCGATTTGTCGATCCGACAGCTTGCCCTTCTTGGGCGGCATCTGGAGATCCGGATCGGTGTAGCGAATGGCCCGGATGAGCAGGCTCTTGTCGGGATCCCCCGGGACCAGGGCGGGTCCGAGGTCACCGCCATGCAGCAGGCCATCCCGCGAGTCCACCAGCAGGCCCGCTTTCAGTTTGTCGGCACGCGCGGAATGGCAGGCGTAGCAGTGGTCGGCGAGAACGGGGCGGATGCGTTTCTCGAAGAAGTCGGTTCCCGCGGAACCTGGTTCGGAGGCGGGTGCCGAGGAGAGCATGGCGCTGACGAGCAAAGCGCAACGGAGAACCCACCCCGGATGGGATGGCGTGGAGGAGCCTATCGTCGTGCTGGAAGGTCCGCAGGGATTCGGGGCCGGATTCATGACGCAGGCGATTTCGGCGGAACTGTGGCGCAGGGCGGTCACTTGGTCGGCAGCGCGGCCTGGACGGGCATGGAATCTCCGAAGACCTGATGGTCTCGAAAGGTCCACACCACTTTTTTGTCGGGGGTGACCTCGATGAATTGCGGTTGGTGTGGGCCGGCGTGGCAATTGCCAATCAGCGTGTTTCCATTCGGTAGTCGATCGACGCGGGTGACCCAGGCGAGCGTAATTCCCGGAAGGTCGTTTTGTTCGATCTTCCAGACGATTTCCTTGGCGGGAGTTACCTCGAGAACGCTATGGCCGTTGCCCGCGCCGATGAGGGTGTTGCCGTTGGACAGGCGGATGGCGCTGTAGACGGAATGACCAAACGCTTCAGGGCCGTGGCCGCCTTTCTTCTCCTTTCCGAACAAGGGGACCTCGTATTCCCAGACGACTTTGCCGGTGGCGTCATACTCGCGGACGAATCCGTCGCTTTCGTGAGCGACGAGGTAGTTGCCGGTGGACAGCTTGCGGACCAGGCGGGTGTCGCTGTGGGGATTGGGGTGGTTCACCCGGAGCGGGATTTCGTGCTGGATGACCCCGGCGGCGTCGACCTCGATGATGCGGGCGGGGCCGGACTCCGCGATCATGGTCCTTCCGTTTTCCAGGCGTTGAAAGGCGTGGACCTCGACCCGCTTGCCGCGATTCCCGTTGCGGGTGGCTGCGTCGTATTCCCAAACGACCTTCTTGTCCCGGGTGACTTCGACGAGCTGGGTCCAGTTCTTCTGGAAGAGGAGGTTGCCGTTGGGCAGGAGCCATGCGTCATGGATGGGGCCTACGGGATGCTCCCACTCAACGCTTCCGTCGGGAGCGATGATGGCCAGGCGCTGGGTGGAATCGTCGGCGCCGAGAACGCGGCGCGGGGTGCCGGTTTGCTCGGCGTGGGCGCGAATCACGAGGAGCGCGGCGACGGCGGCGATCAACGTCCAGGGGAGGAATCGGGAGGAGGTGCGCATTCGGGGTGATCTTGGGAAACACTAGGCGTCCCCTGGGTGCGAGGGCCAGCACAAGGATGGGTGGGCGGGGTTGAATATTCAGGGCGCATGGCCAAGGTTGGGCACATGAACAGCCTTGAGCAGTTGAAGCAGATGACCACGGTGGTGGCGGACACCGGGGATTTCGATTCGATCCGGGCTTATGCGCCCCGGGATGCGACCACGAATCCCACGCTGATCCTAAAGGCGGCCGCCAAGCCGGAATATCGCGAAGTGCTGCGACGGGCGATCCGAGAAGGCACGTCCCCGGAATTGACGGGGAAGGTGGCGATGGCGCGCATCGTACACGAGGTGTTGGTGCAATTTGGGCGGGAGATTCTCGCGATCATTCCCGGGCGGGTCTCAACCGAGACCGATGCGCGATCGGCGTTTGATACCACGGTGTTGATCGGAGAGGCGCATGCGTTCATTGGGCGCTACGAGCAGCTGGGGATCGATCGCGAGCGGGTCCTGATCAAGATCGCTTCCACGTGGGAGGGGATTCGGGCCGCTGAATCCCTCGAGCGCGAGGGAATCCACTGCAACCTGACCTTGCTGTTCGGATTGCCGCAGGCGGTGGCATGCGCCCAGGCGGGTGTCCGGCTGATCTCGCCCTTCGTGGGACGCATCCTGGATTGGCACAAGGCGAAGGAAGGGCGTGATTTCGGGCCGGAGGAAGATCCGGGCGTCCAGTCGGTCCGGGCGATATACGGGTACTACAAGAAGTTTGGGCATGCGACGGAAGTGATGGGAGCGAGCTTCCGGAACGCGGGCGAGATCCTGGCCTTGGCGGGTTGCGATCTGCTCACGATCAGCCCGCAGTTGCTGGGAGAGCTTCAGAAATCGGTGATCCCGGTGGAGCGCAAGCTGGGGCCGGATTCCGCGCGGAGCAGCGATCTGGATCGGCTGGTGCTGGACGAACCGCGTTTTCGTTTCCTGATGAACGAGGACGCGATGGCTACCGAAAAGACGGCGGAAGGCATCCGCCTGTTTGCGGCGGATACGCGGAAGCTGGAGGAATTGATAACGGCGGAGCAGGCGAAGGGTTGAGCTCAAAGAGTTGGAATTCGTGCATTGGGACCATGACCGCGGAGGGAGGAGGATTCACGGGCGCCCCTCACCCCAGCCCTCTCCCGGTGGGAGAGGGGGAAAGCGCTCAGCGGGTTTCAGAGGGTGGAGCATGAGGCTGGCTGGATCGGGCGGTGACGGAACCAGCGACAGTGGTTTGGCGATTCGAGGCGGGTGATACGCGGCTCCCTCTCCCCCCGGGAGAGGGTTGGGGTGAGGGGGCCCGTGGAAGGCCTCGGTGTGGGTTTGTGGAAGCAACGTTTTCCAAGATTCGGACACGTATTGGGAACATGAACCGGCGTCCCCGATTCGCCATTCGCCATTCGCCGTTTCAGGGGAAGGCAGCAAGACTGTGCGAATGACCGCACGCGCCGATTCCGGGCTTGCGATAATCGGCTCTGGCGTGATTTTAATTACAGATCACCCGAGCCAACGCCGCTGATAAGCCCATGCACTCTCTTTTTCAAACCCAAGAAGCCCGGAACCGCCGGGGATTCACCCTCATCGAGCTGTTGGTCGTCATCGCGATTATTGCGATTCTGGCGAGCATGCTTTTGCCGGCTTTGGCGAAGGCCAAAACCAAGGCCCAAGGCATTCTGTGCCTGAGCAATGGCAAACAACTGGCGCTGGCCTGGATTTTGTACCAGGGCGACAACGACGACAGATTGCCCGGCAACCTCGATGGCGGCGACGCGCAGAATTTCAGCAACACGAACCGCACCTGGGCGGTTGGCTGGCTCGATAACTCGGCCTTCCGCAACGACAACACCAACATCAACATTCTGCTGAATTCCCAGATCGGGAAGTACAGCCAGGCGGCCGGCATTTACAAATGCCCCGCGGATCGTAGCCTGAGCCGTGGACGCACCGGTGCGCCGCGGGTTCGGTCGGTCTCGATGAATGCGTACGTGGGTACCCGCTTCAACGGTGGTGCGGGCAGCGAAAATCGCCCGTACACCGGTGGGTATCGCCAGTTCCTCAAGGCCACGGACATCCAGACGCCCTCCAGGACCTGGGTCACCATTGACGAACGTGAAGACTCCATTAACGACGGCTGGTTCGCGGTGGACATGACCTCCTACGACCCACAGCGGAGCGCGGGCTACATCATCGTCGACTACCCGGCCTCCTATCATAATCGGGCCGGCGGCCTCTCCTTTGCGGACGGGCACGCGGAGATTCGCAAGTGGGTGGACGGACGGACCGCGCCTGTGTTGAGGTTTGGTCAACTCCTGCCGCTAGGGCAGCCGTCGCCGAACAACCGCGACGTGGACTGGCTGCAAGAACGTTCGACCTTGAAGGCGACGAACCCGACCCGGTTCTGATCCCTGCGAGCGCGCAAGACGCCTCCTTCCAACGGCCTTCTAACGGATTTGCAGAATGGTTCGCGTTCGCGCGAACCATTTTGCTTTGGTGGACCGGAAAAAGGTGTCGAAGGTGAATCCAACGTCGTCAACAGGCGGAAGCAGGCCCGTCCAGGGTATCTCGCGATCGCGTCTGTTCCTGGCCGGATTGGGGTGCTTGTTGCTGGTAGGGGTTGGCCTCGGGATCGGCTTGGGTTGGCTTCCGCGGCGGACTCCTCCGCCCATTCCTGCGCCCGCTCAGTTGGGCAGCTTGGACCCGCAGGTGCGCGCGCACCTGATTGGGTTGGCGAAACAGGCTGCCGAGTCGCCTTTCGAAGGGCGGCGCCGTTCGGAATTGGGGCTTGCCTTGGCGGTTAACGGATTGTGGGGCGAAGCGCGTGGAAGTTTTCTGGATGCCATCCAGTTGGGCGACGCGGGCCCCTTGACGGCGATGTACGCGGCGGTGGCATTGCAAGAGATGGGGGATGCCTCGGGTGCAGTGAAAGAACTGGAACAGCTGGTGACGCGATTTCCGAACGCAGCACCCGCCTGGTATCGGCTGGGTGTGGCGCGGGTGGCGGCGGGTGAAATGATCCCGGCCGAGGCTGCCTTCGGGAAGGTGTCGGAGTTGAAGCCGGCCGAGTGGCGGGGTTGGGCGGGGGTGGGCGAGGCGCGCTTGCGGCAAGGCCAACATGCCGAGGCGGTGGAGCCTCTGGAACGGGCGGTGACCCTCGATCCCTACGCGCGGAGTGCCTACCACCTGCTCGGCCAGGCGTATCGGGCGTTGGGACGTTCCACGGAGGCGACGACGGCTCTGGCGGCGGGAAGTTCCCAAACGGTGGGGCCGATACCGGACGACTGGTCCGTCAATGCGCTCAATCATATGCGCCTGTTGCCGGATCAATTCGAACGCTGCGACGCGTTGTTGGCTCAGGGACAATTCGGGGAAGCCATCGCACGGCTGCGCGAGGCACTTCGGTATCATCCGACCAATGTGTCCGTCATCGTCCGCCTGGCCGGGGCGCTGTCGGCGGCCGATCAGACGGCGGAGGCGGAAAGCGTGCTCGTGGAGGCCCGACGAACGATGACGGACGACGTGGGTCTCCTGACGGCATCGGCGGAGATGGCGGCGTCCCTGGGCCAGGGCTCCGAGGCGTTGGCGTGGGTACGGCGTGCAGTCGCTCTTGCGCCGCAGTTGCCCGAGGTGCATGTGGCGGAGGCCAACGCCTGGTTGGCCTTGGAGAATGATGGGTCAGCGGTGGAGGCGTTGGAGCGGGCTTTGGAACGGGCGCCGGCCAACGTTGGGTTGCTCCTCCAACTGGGGGATCTGGAATGGCACAATCTCAATCGCCGGGATGCGGCCTGGAATCGATATACCCAGGCCCATGCGGCGGACCCGATCCATCCCGCCACCCTGGAACGACTGACGAAGTTGGCGATCGAGCGGGGCGACTTCGATGCAGCGGAGATGCACCTGACGGAACTGAAACGTCTGCGAGTGGACCCTGCGATGTTGGGGGAATTGGAAACGGCGTTGCGGCAGGCGAAGGGATCGCGATGACCGCGGAGCGGGCAGGTTCCAGCCTGGAGAGGACGGAACATACGGCAGGGCAAGCATCCGACCTGCCGTGGGGACTGACGCGGGCGTTCAAGCCCTTTCATGTTCCAATCCTTTCTCGTTCCGTGGGGTTGGTGGTTATCGATTCTGTGGCCAGGCTCCGCGGTGCTGGGTTGTGCCTGTCAATTCTTGGCGTGTGGGGTCTGCTGGGGAGCGGTTGTGATCGTGGGGCGGCGCCAACAACGTCCAGCCCTGGGGTGGCAGCTTCCGTAGCGCCTGCCGACCCGGTGGGTACGCCGTGGTTTCGGGAGGTGGGCGAAGCTTCCGGCATCACGTTTCGCCATTCGTCCGGGCATCGGGACAAGTTCCTGATGCCGGAGATCAACACCGGCGGTGTGGGGTTGATGGATTACGATGGCGATGGATGGCTGGACGTTTTTTGCGTCAACGGCGGTTGGGCGGATCCTTCCCTTTCCGGGGCTCCCGGGCACCGATTGTACCGGAATCGGGGAGACTGGCGATTCGAGGATGTGACCGAGCGGGCAGGGGTTGGTACCAATACCGGCTACGGCATGGGGGTGGCATGCGCCGACTACGATGGGGATGGGTGGACCGACCTGTATGTGCTCAACCTGCGTGGCAACGTGCTCTACCGGAACCGGGGGGACGGGACCTTCGAGCATGCGACGTCGAGGGCGGGGGTGGCTGGGGACACGTGGAGCAGCAGTGCGGCGTTTTTTGATGCGGACCGGGACGGCGCGCTGGACCTCTTCGTGGTGAATTACATTCACTGGTCGATGGCGGCCGAGGTGCTGTGTTCATCGCGGGGAGGCGTCGAAGACTACTGTTCCCCTTTGAGCTATCGGGCGCCGGCCATGGACCGTTTCTATCGGAATCGTGGCGATGGAACCTTTGAGGATGCCACGGTGCGCTTCGGTGTTCATCGGGCCTACGGCAATGGATTGGGCGTGGCGACGGGCGATTGGGATGGGGACGGTTGGGTGGACGTGTTCGTGGCCAACGACGCGACGGCGAACCAGTTGTGGATGAACCGGCAAGGGCAGGGGTTTGTGGATGAAGCCCTGACACGGGGATGCGCGTTGAATGCCGTGGGGGTTCCGCGGGCGGGAATGGGGGCGGTGGCGGTCGATTTGACGGGGCGCGGCGTTTTGGATCTCTTCGTCACCCACCTGGTGGGGGAAGGCAACGGTTGGTTCGCCAACGATCATGGGCACTTTGTCGATCGCATCACCGCGCGGGGTCCGACGCGGGGCAGCCTGCCGTTCACGGGATTTGGACTCGCTTTCCGGGATTTCAATCATGACGGAGAATGGGATTTGTTCGTGGCGAATGGGCGGGTGCGGCTGGGGGGAAGGGACTTGGTCCCCGGGGATCCGTATGCCGAGCCGAACCTGTTACTACGGGGATTGGGCGGGGCGGAGTTCGAAGAGGTTCGGCCCGCGGGTGGAACATGGCCGGCCTTGGTGGCGGCGAGTCGGGGGGCGGGGTTCGGTGATTTGAACAACGACGGTGCCGATGACGTGGTGATCCTGAACAAAGATGGACCGGTGCACGTGCTGCGGAACGAAGTGGGAGCCCAGGGAAGCTGGGTCGGATTCGACGTCCGTGACGCGCGCGGTGGAGTGGCCAGGAACGCATGGGTGAAGGCGGAACAAGGCGACCGGAGGTGGGTGCGCCAGGTCCAACCCAACGAGGGGTACGGCTCGAGCCATGATCCCCGACTGATCTACGGGCTGGGGCGATCGACGGAAGAGGTGCGGGTGGAGGTTCGCTGGCCTGAGGGTTATGCCGAGCGCTTTGGTTCCCAGCGCGTGGGCCAGTACCATGTGTTGACCCGCGGCATGGGGGAGCCCGGGAAGGCTCCAGGGCGGTGAAATCCGGGAATACGCGAGAAGGAGAACGGCCTTTGCCTTCTTGGAACATGGATTTAATCTTCGGCCATGAACTTTTCTCTGACCACGCGGGGAATCTGTGCGTCCCTAACCGCCGCGGCCGTCCTGTTCTTAACCGGTTGTGGCGGGGAGAAGGCTGAGAAAGTGGACCTCAACGCGCAGGTTTCGGGCCTGTCGGGAGATGTGGATGCGAAGGTGGCGGCACTGGCGGAGATCTCGAAGATGGGAGCGGAAGCCGCGAGTGTGGTGTCCAAGATTCAGCCTCTGTTGAAGGATGAAGATGCTACGGTGCGCCGGACGGCCGCCTACGTTCTTGGGACCATCGGACCGGCGGCGAAGGCTGCGGTTCCGGATTTGAAGGCGATGTTGGACACGCAGGATCGGGACCAGTTGACGGCGGTGGCGAATGCCCTGCGAGCCATCGAACCGACCGCGCTGCCGGGTATGAAGGTGGAAAACACCGCGCCGCCCGGTGGTGGCGAATGAGCAGGGTGTGCCGGCTCGCGGCGGGGTGCGCGCGCTTCGCCGCCTTTCTGTGCCTCGGGTGGATCGGCACCGGCTGTCGGACCCCTCCCGGTGTCGAGCGGGTTCGACGCGGAGACGAAATCATGATCTGCGGCCGGTTGTTCCAGGTCGGAACATCGGTGGTGCTGTGGACTGATCCGGGTGGTTATGATGCCTACCGGGTGGAGCGCCGATTCAGTCCTTGGACCAACGCCAGTTGGGAAGTGACCGCCGCGGAATCCAAGCAGCTCGACACGCCAAATCGGTACGGTCTTCGCAAGGACCGACTCACGGCCGCTGAATTGGAACGGGTGCGGGGTGGCGGGTGGGATCTGCCCTTGCTTCAGCGGGTGGTGGATCAGTTCGTCCTGCACTATGACGCGACCGGCACGAGCCAACGTTGCTTCGAGGTGCTGCACGACCGGCGCGGATTGAGCGTCCATTTCATGCTGGATGTGGATGGGACGATCTATCAGACCCTCGATCTCAAGGAACGTGCCTGGCATGCGACCATCTCCAATTCACGGTCGATCGGCATCGAAATCGCCCAGATGGGCGCAGTCTCGCCGGAAGCCACGAACCGCTGGGCCGACGGGTACGCAACGGATGCCGACGGGCCTTACCTGAGAATGCCGCCGTCCCTAGACGGGGTGGATCCAGGCTTCCGAAAAGCCGGATTCGTGGGGCGTCCGGCGCGACAGGAACCGGTCGTGGGCGAGATTCAGGGCCAAACTCTGATGCAGTATGACTTCACGCCAGAACAGTACCGGTCCCTGGCGAAACTGACCGCGGCGCTGTGTCGGGTGTTCCCGGAGTTGTCGTGCGACTACCCGCGGGATGCTGAGGGACGGTTGGTGACCCGCAAGCTTTCGGACGAGGCCCTGCGCAACCACCGCGGGCTGATCGGTCACTACCACATCCAGACTGACAAAGTGGACCCGGGACCGGCGTTTGACTGGGATCGGGTGGTGCGGGACGCGCGATGGTATCGAAAGGGCGGATGGGATCGGCGGTGACCTAGGGGGATTGCAGTTTCGGGAGCCATTGGGCGAGCCAGGGCAGCAGGGCGAAGGTGGTCGCGTTAAAGAAGCCATGGGCGAGCACGGCGTCCCAGAGCGAACGGTGGAACAGCATGATCGCCCCGAGGCCGAGTCCGATGGCGGTGGTGGCGGCGACGCCCATCCAACCCTGCGGGGTGTGGCCCAGGCCAAAGAGGATCGCGACCGGTATCAGCGCGAGCCAAGGACCCACCCGGCCCCCGAACCAGCCCGGCGCCAGCCGTCCGAGAAGGGAGACCATTCCGGCCCGCCAGAGTTCCTCGCGAAGGCCGGCCAATACAAAGCTGACGAGGGTGAGCATCAGCGCGAGGTAGACAGGATCCTGGAGAGCGGCAACATCCACCATGGCTTCGATCTTGGGGCGGACACTGTCGAGGTCGGTAATGGGTTCTCCGCGGATCATCTGGGCCACCCCGATCGAGCCGGCAAGGAGCAAGCCCATGCCGACGCGTAGGGCGATCGACCAGCCCATGGCGCGCGGCCAGGTCCACCAGCGGATAGGGGTGGTGAGATACAGCTCGGTGGATCGAAACCGGGCCAGCCAGGCGGCGAGGCCGAACGCTACCGAAAACAGGGACAGTTCAATGCCGCACAGCAGCAACACGCCACGAACGTTCCCGGGCAGGATGGCTTGATCGGAGCTTTCTCGGGACAAGCCAAGCACTGCGGGCAGCATCACGTAGGAGGCCAGAAGCAGCAGCGCGACCCAGGATCGCCAGCGAGCCGGGGGTGTCGGCGGCTCTAGAAATGGCACCGGCGCCGCGCCGGAAAGCACCGGAGGTTGGAGGAGCGACACAATCGATTACAGAAACGGCGAACTCGGGACCTGGTCCGCAAGGGCGCGCGCCTGTTCGTGGGTGGTGACCTCGGCGGGTAGTTCGACGAGGGACCACTTGATGGGGAACTCGTAGGATTTCCGGGACCGGAGGCGAGCTTCGGGGCCGATGGGTTGCAGCTCGGTTTTGGTTTCGTCCCAGGCGACGGCAACACTGTTGCCGGCCTCGGAATAGACGGCGCCGGAGTAGTAGGGAAAGTGGATGATGAACAAGGTGCGACCGTGGGCGTACGCCATCCACTGGGAATCGCTGTCGGCACCGATCTTGGTGGCCGGACCCCCGGTGCGGGCGACCAGCACGCCGTTGAGCACTTGAACGGCCGCCGATTCCGGCTTGGCGCCGTCGTAGGAGAGCTTCCCGTTGTCCGACTGTCGAATGGCCCAGCCCGCGGCGAATCGGCTCTTCTTGTTCACGGGGAACAGGGCGAACCCGCCGGGTTGGCAGGCGATGCGATGCCAGAAGCAAAAGGCGGCGTCCCGATCCGAGATGTTCTTGATGCGATGCACGAAGCCGAGGTCGCCCGTAGCGATGTCGTAGGCGACTTCCTTTTCCATCTCGACGCCGATGGCTTTGTCCTCAGGCCCCTTCAGCAAGACGAAGGACTTCTTCCTGGTGGTCCAGGTGTATTCGCCGAGGAGGGTGAGCGGATGATCCGGAAGCGAGGCGACCTCGGGACCGATGGCGCACACGAACCCGCCGGGGTCGAAGGGTGCGTCACCGGGCTTGTAGAGCTGGCCGGCAGCGTTGGGGTTCAGCCAGAGGATATTTTCGCTCTTGAGCCCGTAGGAGAGGATGCGCGCACCGACGGAGGGGGCTAAGACGGCTTTGGCGGCGGCGTCCTTGGATTCCATGATCAGGACGTTGGACCAACCGCCGAAGGTGCCGCGACTGACGCCGCGGACGTCGACCTTTTGGGCGAGAGTGGATGGGGTGACCAGTGCGAGGGCCAGGAGGGCTGGAAGGAATAGGGGAAAGCGTTTCATGTCCGGTGGCTCGTCGCCTCAAGGGAGTGAATCGGTCGAGGGCGCGTTTTGCAATCTCGCGGCCGATCGGTGTCGCAAGCTGCCAGCCTGCGGAAGTGGAATCGAGGGTGCCCCCCGCGGACGGACACCCGGCGCTCCGGATCCGGGGTGCGCTTCGCCGGTAAACCGCACTCGGGGACCCTGGCGGATCACTCGGGAGGGGCTTTCGTTCCTGCGATCGGGGCGAGGGGAGTGAGTTGAGACAGGGGCTCTCCGGAAACAGGATGGGTCGGAACGGCGGTGAGATACTCGGGAATCAGGGCCTGCGGTGACGTTGGCGCCTGGCCGCGTTCGAGGGTGTAGGCGCGGGCGGCCAGTTGGAGGCTGAGAGTTCGACTGGCGATGACGTTGCTGACGTGCTTGGCTTTAGCCCTGTCGAAGGTGGCTTGAATCCGTCGGCGGAGGAACAGGTGCCAGGCAATCCGCATGGTCAGGGGACTGTTCCGGCGCACGTACAATTCCTCGTTCAACAACACGCTTTGAAAGGATTCACGGGTGGGCTCCAGCTTCAACAGAGCGAGGACGGCTTTGCGGGCGGGTGCTGCCGGTATTTCCGCGAGCGCTTTCTCGAGGGGAACGCGAGCCATGGCCTCGGCTGAGGTGGCCATCAACTGGTCTATCAGCACGCCTCTCTGAGCGAGGCGCAAACCAAAATCCATGCCCTGAGTCGATGCAATCACCAGTCGGTCCCAGTCCTGCGCTTGGCGGGCTGACTCGGCTTCACCGGCAACGAGTCGCGCCAACGCCTTCATACCGCTGAGGGTGTCCAGTTGGGTCTGAACATTAGCCGAGCTGTAAACGGGGGCCGACGAGGATCGCGTCAGTCCGAATCGGAGGCGTTCGAGAGCCAATCGATTGGTGGCGACATACGCCGCGAGTTGCTCGGGCGTTTCCTTGCCCACCGGCGCCTGCCTCTCGCCCAGCAGCATCGATGCCGCCACGACAAAGTCATCGTAGCCATTGGGACTCGGAATCGGCCGTTGCTCGGGCAACGCGGGAATTCGGGCCGCATACCCAATCAATCCCGCCACGCCGAGCAGGGCGACAGCGAACCACGCCAGTTTCCTTCGGGACATGGGTGGAGGGTCGGCATTTCGTGAACGGTTGTCAGGTGTTCCTTCTGGGTCCGTCGTCGAGCGCCCGTGGCCAGTTGCGGGGGTATGTCAACGTCACCGACGAAGGCCTACCGCTGGCCCTCAAGGGGGCGGCGGCGGGGTGAAGCCGATCTTGGACTGGAGTTGCTTCACGATCTCGGCGCCGGTCTTGCCTGAATCCGCGATCAGACCGGCGGCGAGGCCGGCCGTGTAGGCCGTCGCGACGGAGGTCCCGTTGACGACGTAGGACTCGCCCCCGAACGGAACAACACTGGTTCCGGGCGCGATGAGGTCGACGAAGCTGCCGCGATTGGCGTAGGGCGCCAGCGTGCCGCCGCGGGTGCTGGCGGTGACGGCGACGACTTCGGGGTACGCGGCGGGGTAATTGGCGCTGGTGGTGGGTTGGTTGCCCGGGGCGGCGAACGCAATCACCCCGGCCTGGGAGGCTTGCTGGAGCACGTCGTGCAGAATGGGGCTTGAGGTGGGGCCGGCCAGGCTGAGGTTGAGAATGTCGGCGCCGCGTTCGAGGGCGACCACCACGCCCTGGGCCACTTCAAACGACGACGTCTCCGTCCGACCGCCGTACACATCGATGGGCAGAACACGCACCGGTTGGCCGGTCTCGGACTTTTGGCTGATCGCCAATCCCTGAATCACGGTCTCGAACATGGCCGGCCCGTGCGAAAGGCTGCCGTCGGCTTTCGCATCGCCGGCCACGCTGACGCCGGGCAGGAGAAAATCGGCGTGAGCCAGTCCGGTGGGGGGCACCGCGGTGTCGAGGAGCGCGATGATGACCGTGGAACCATCCTTCACCGGGCGGGCCCTCAGGTTCACGGGAGGCGGGGTGAGGCCGTTGGCGCGCTCCAGTTGGGTGGGTGAACTGATGGCGTAATTGGATTCCACGCTTTCGACGTTTTCGTTGCTGGCGAGTTCGGTGCGGGCGCGATCCGCGGCTTCCGCGTCGTCGAAGACGAGACGGTGAGCATCGAGGCCATCGATCGAGCCGGCGACCCGGGCGCCCAGGCGTTTGGCAAGGGCTTGAATGTCTTCCTTGGAACCTTTCTTCAGTCGGACGACGAGTTCCTTCTCGAGCACCCCGGGTTCCTTGGCGTCGTCGGTGTCCTTCGGTGGTTGGACCTCCAGGGTGGCGTTGTCGGCGTTGGACCGGAAGACGAGCAAGCGGGATGGGCCCTTAGGGCTGGGCAGGAGCGCGTAATTGACGTCGGCGAGCAAGGCCGCGAGGGCGTCGCGCTCGGGTCGCTGGGTGAAGCGGGCGGCCACATTGGGATCCAGGCCGGGTTCAACCAGGACGATCCAGCCGGTGGCGGCGGCGATTTTCTCGAGGGCCTTGGAGAGCGGCCAGCCGCGAAGGTCGGCGTCGACGCGTCGTTTGGCGCGGTCCCAGTGGAGATGGCCGGTGGGCGATGTTGCGAGTGAAGAGGATGGGGACGTCTTGGAACGGGTGGACGAGGGGACGTTAGGCGGGAGGTCGGATTCCGGGACAGGCGAGGCGCCCGCCGCTAGGGAGGCGAGACCGAGCGCGAAGAAAAGGTTCAACCACCGACGTATCACGGCGCCAAGGTAGCACCGGATTGGGGCGAGCACAGGGAAAGGTTGGGAGTCAGGGCGTAGCTCCGTGGGTGGCGACGCGGCGGGGTGGGTTGACGACGGGGATGGGTGGGGTGGCGGTGGGGATCGGGGGGAACACGGGGAGTTTATTGACGATCTGCCGCCAGGCCTGACGTTCGTTGGCGGGCAGGGAGCCCCAGCGTTCCGCCTGGCGCAGAAACTCGGACCGCTCTGCCGGCGGCATGGTGGCGAGCCGGGTGAAGGAATCGACGCAGGATCGACGTTGGGTGGGGCTGAGGCGTCGGAAACGTTGGAGCACCAGCTCCATGTCGGCTCGTTCCTGGGCGGGCATTTCCTTCAAAGCGCGTTCTCTGCGTGGGGCGGATCCTTCGAAGAACCGATGCCAATTCTCCTGGATCCGCTCGCGATCGGGAGCGGGGAGTTGACTGAGTCTGGAAAGCTCGGCTTGGACGCGCAGCGGAACTGCCGTCGCGGCGGCGATGGAGGTGGTCGAAGCTCGGGAAGGGGTCGGTGGGAGGGGGGGCGGGGTGGAGAACCGAGTCTGGGCCAGGTACCGAAGCGTCCCTTCGTTCTCAAGGAGGACGGTGCGGTCTTCGGGGGTCAGTCGATCCCAGAAGCTTAGTCGGAGACGGAAAACGGGCTGAAGGTCGGCAGGGGCGGAAGCAAGCAGTGCGGCGCGTTCGCTGGGGGCTCGACGGATCAGTTGTTGGAGGTGCCAGTAGAGATCGGTGGCACGAAGACGTTCCTCACGGGTTTCCGGAGGCATGACCTCGTAGGCGGCGAGCCGGGTTTTGAGGAACTCGCGTTGGCGCGGAGGCCGCGTGGCGAGAGCGTGGGTGCGTTCGGCCGCGGGAAGCGACAGGAGATGACGGAAGGTCGCGACTGGAGAGGTAGGCAGCGGCGGTGGCGGAGGAAGCGCGGATCCGCCGGGAATCGCGGGTTGGGCGAAAGCGAGGCGGGCGAATGCCAGGAAGACGAGCGCTGTGGTGAGGAAGCGGTGGTTCATGGGACGCATCATTCGAGGGCGGCGAGCAGTTCGAAATCGACCGGCGGCGCGCCTTGGCTGAAGCGTTGGATGACCTCGAAGTCTTCGAGCACTTCCTGGGGGACGGAGGCCAGGGTGCGGAGCTGGGTGACGTCGCGGTTGAATTCCGCCTGTTGCTTCTGGGTGCGCCAATTCCAACCACCCAGGGCGATGGCGATGGCGACGGCGACGGATGCCGTCGGAATCCAGAATCGAGGTCGGAGCCAGGACCAACCGGAGGTTTGCGCTGCCCGGGCGCGTTCGGACACGGCACGATCGAGCCGCACTTCCGTCATCACCCTCGCCGTGAAATTGGAAGGGACCGGAACATCGGGGAGCTGTCGAATGGCACGGGCGAGCCGGGATTGTTGACGCCAACCGGCGGCGGCTTCCGGATGACGGTCCAACCAGGCGTTCAACGTACGTTCCTCGCCGGGCGTGAGATCGCGCCGTAGAAGAACGTCTTCGAGGTGGGGCAACGGGTCCTCGTTCATGGCACAGGGATTTAAAACCGCGGGGGTGGAAAAGTTTCCGTTGGGTCCGATTCCGAGGTCCAGGTTCCGGAATGGAGATAGGCCTTCAGCCGGCGCTTGAGGGTCTCACGACCCCGGTGGATGAGGGACTTGGTGGCCGAGACGGACACCGCGAGAATTCGGGCGACGTCCTCGTACGGCAGGTCCTGTTCGCGGACGAGCAGAATGGCCGAGCGCTGGGATTCGGGCAGGTCCCGGAGCGCCTCGTCAACCTTGGCGGTGAGCTCGGCCAGCAGTACCTGGTCGGTCACGCCGCGGACCTCGGCGTCGGCGAAGTCCTGTTCAAAAGCGCCCTCGGACGTTTCGACGGGAGCATCGAGCGATTCCGCCGGGTGCCGGGCTCGGCGTCGGAGTTCGTTGAGGCAGAGATTGCGGGCGATGGTGAAGAGCCAGGTGGAGAACTTGGACGCGACCCGGTAGCGGGGGGCCGCCTTCCACACCTGCACGAAGACCTGTTGGGCCACGTCCTCGGTTTCGTCGGCGTCGCGGAGTGTGCGTTGGATGAAGTTGAAGACCGGCTGACGGTACTTTTCGACGAGTCCTTCGAATGCGGCCAAGTCGCCCTGTTGCACACGAAGCATCAAGGCTGCGTCATCGTCTGGACCGTCCGTCATTCGGGCCACGGTAGGCGGTGTCGAGGTGGTTAGAAACCGCGAATCCCCGCGGGATCAGGCCAGGGCACACGCTCATGAATCACCGGCAGACGGGAAAAGTTGCGTGGCGCGTCAACGGGCGAGGACGGCGAGTTCCTCGGCGAGGGACAGCTGTTTCCAACGGCCCGCAGGAAGATCGCCCAGTTCGAACGTGCCGATACGTACGCGGATCAGCCGAAGGGTGGGATGCCCCATGGCGGCGGTCATGCGGCGGACCTGGCGGTTGCGGCCTTCGACGAGTTCGAGGGCGATCCATGAATCCGGGACGGTTTTTCGGACGCGGATGGGCGGATCGCGGGGCGGGACCGTGGGTTGGGGATCGAGGGTCCAGGCGCGGCAGGGGAGGGTCTTATTGCCTTGGATGACGAGACCTCGGGACAACGTTGCGAGGCGGTCCTGGGTGGGCATGCCTTCGACCTGAACCCAATACTGTCGGGGATGGGATCGATCGGGCTGAAGGAGGCGCGCGGTCCAGTGCGGTTCGTCGCTGAGAAGAAGGAGACCTTCGGAATCGGCGTCGAGACGTCCGATGGGGTAGACCTTGGGTGGGAGTCCGCATTCGGCCAACGTGCGGTTGGGCGATCCGTCCTGGGTGAACTGGGAGAGGAAGCCCCACGGTTTGTGGAGGGCGACGAGCACGGGAGAGGTTGGCGTTTGGGCTCGTCGGGCGTCAAACGGCGGTTCCAGGTTTTGGCGTGCGATGGGAGACGCGGCGACTAGGGTTCGAGACGTGTGGCGAATGGAATGTTCATGGAGTGGATGGTTCAGGAGGGTGTTCTTCAGAATTCTCAGTGGATGGGCGATCGTGGGTGGAGTGAATGAGGTCCGTGCACGGGCGGAGGAATGGCTGAAACTGGAAGGTCCGCTTCCCGCGCTGGTGATTTTCACGAACGCCGCCGCGTGGGCTCGAGTGGACACGGGCGGTTCCACGGACGAGGTCATACTGCAATCGCCCGTGATCCGGTCGGTCCCGCCGTGGAATGAGTTGGTGGTGTCGTGGAACGTGGAACCCGCCATGGGCGCGGGATTGGCGGTCGAAGCGATTTCTCTCGTGGGGGAACGTTGGACGCGGGGCTACCGGCTCGGCCAATGGTCTTTGAACGGTGAACAGCCGGTGCGCCGGACGAGCGTGGAGGGAGATTCCGATGGGGACGGGAAAGTGAAGACCGACACGCTGGTGATGCGCGAGGCCGCAGACGGCGTTTCGTTGCGCCTGCGACTTTCAGGGACGTTGGCCCAGGCGCCGGAGCGGTTGCGGTGGGTGACGGTTTCCCTGTGCGATTCGAAGCGTCCACCGCCGACGCGTTCGGGGCGCAGGGAGGTGTGGGGAACGACGCTGGAGGTTCCCGAACGTTCGCAGGTGACCTATCTGGATGGGCGCGCCTGGTGCAGTCCGACATCGGTGTCGATGATCCTGGCGTGGTGGTCGCGGCAGTTGCGTCGACCTGAATTGGACCAGGACGTGCCGGTGGTGGCGGCGGCGGTTCATGATCCGGGCTGGCCGGGGACGGGCAATTGGCCGTTTAACACGGCTTACGCAGGGAGCTTCCCCGGCATGAGGGCGTGTGCGGCCCGATTGCGGGACTTGCGGGACGTGGAGGATCTGGTGGCGGCGGGAATTCCGGTGGTGTTGTCGGTGAATGCGCCGGCGTTGCGGGGGAAACCGGTGGCTCCGGACGACGGGCATTTGGTGATCTGTGTGGGGTTCACGGCGGAGGGCGATGTGGTGGCGAACGATCCGTGGGCGCGGTTGGAGGAAGGGCAGCGGGTGCGACGTGTGTATCTGCGGGAGCATTTGGAACGGGCGTGGATGCATGCCCACCGGTTGGCGTACCTGATCGCGCCGGAGGACAAGGCGAAGGCCTTTCCGGCGGTGTGGCGGTAGATCGACATTTCATGCGAAGCCTCGCCTCGGGTGGGTGGGTGGGCTAGCGTTCCGGGCGAACAATGGCGACGCCCGGTGAACGATCGGCGAAAGGCGGATGGATCTGGCGCGGGTTGGACGCGTTGGTGGATCTCTGCGTTCGGCCGCTTCGGCACATGTTTCGCATGACGCTGCGTCTTCTGGCGTTCGGTTTGATCGTGTTGGGAACCGGGGTGACCAAGATCGGAAAAGGTCGTTCGGTGGTGCGGGGGGAGGCGGTGGAGCAGATCCGCCGGGCGGGGGTGGGACTGCTGCCATTCGTTGGGTTGCTCTCGTTCGTGGCAGGTTTCGCCATCCTGGGTCAATCGGTGGTACTTCTGCGGCAATTCGGGGCCGAAGACGTTTTGGGAACGGTGATGGTGATGGTGGTGTTTCGGGAACTGGCACCCGTGGCGACGGCGCTGGTGGTGTTGCTGCGGGTGGGGACGGGGACGGTGGTGGAGTTGGCGACGATGCGGGCCACCGGTGAAGTGGAAGCGTTGGAGGCGCTGAGCATTGATCCCGTGCATTACCTCGTGCTTCCGCGGGTGATCGGCCTGGCGGTGTCGGTGTTTTCCCTGACCGTGTATTTCATGATAGGCGCACTTGCGGGCGGGTACCTGTTCTGTTTCCTGGAGCAATTGCCGCTGACCCTGTTGGACTACCTGAACCAATTGGCGAAGGCGCTGGCATGGCAGGATTTTGTTCTCTTGATGTTGAAGACAGGAGGGTTCGGAGCGGCGATCGCGGTGTTGACCTGCTACCAGGGGCTTTCGAATCCGTTGCGACTGGACCAAATCCCGATCGCGACGACCCAGGCCGTCACGCATAGTCTTTTGTTCTGCGTGGCGTTGGATGTGGGCTTCCTGGGTTTCTACCTTTTGGGGAGAGCATGAGTCCGGAATCCGCCGACAACCGACCGGTTCTGGAATTGGAGGAGGTGGACGTGCCGTCCCCCAGAATGCCGCAGGCCGTGGTGGTGCGGAGTGTGAATTGGCGGGTGATGGCGGGGGAGCGCTGGCTGGTGTCGGGACCGGCCCGAGCGGGCAAATCGAGCGTGGTGGGTGTGGCGGCCGGGCTGATCCGACCGGCGAGAGGCCGACATTGGATGTTCGGCGACGATCTGGCGACCTTGCGCGAGTCGGAGCGGATGGCGCACCGGCTCAAGGTGGGGGTGGTTTTCGGTGGAGGCGGCCGACTGTTCCCCACGTTGAGTGTGGTTCAGAATCTTGCGCTTCCGTTGATGTACCATGCCGCGTCGCCGGGGAGAGAGGAGGCCGAGCAGGTGAAGCGGGTGTTGGCGGCGCTTGGGCTCGAGGCGTATGCCGACGTGTTGCCGGGGGATCTGCCACGCTGGGTCGCGCAGCGGGCGGCGTTGGCGCGGGCGCTGGTGCTGCGGCCGACGGTCCTGATGTTGGATGATCCCACCCTGGGACTGCCCGAAGAGGAGGTCACTTGGTGGAGGGCCTTGTTGGACGGCGGGGCGGCCACTGGAAAAGGGCTGGAGTCGAGCCCCTCGACCTGGGTGGTGGCAGCCACCGAACCGCGCCCGTGGCAGTCCTGGGCCGATCGCTCAGCCCGGGTCGAGGGCGGTCGGTGGGCAGTGGTTCAGGCCGGCGCGGGATTGCGTCCTTAGCCTGGTAACGGATGCTTGGCCCATGGCACTGCAGGATCTCACACCCGAACTTCGAACGCGGATGAGCCGCGTTGAGCGGTTGGTGGGGCTCTTCGTTTTTCTGGCGGCTCTGCTCATGCTCGTCGGGTTCGCCTACTACCTTTCAGAAACGGGGAAACGACGGGGTTGGTTCGTCAACAAGGTCCCGTACTACTGCTACACGAGGGATGCGACCGGATTGAAGGCGGGTGATACGGTGATGTTGTTGGGGCGGGAGATCGGGCGCATCGTCGAAGTTGAAACCATGCCGCTGGATCCGTGGAACATGGCGCAGAATTGGAACGTCTTTGTCCGGTTTCAGGTCCGGCAACCCGACTTCGGTTTCATTCTCACCGATTCCAAGGTGCGCGTCGTGTCGTCGGATTTCTTCGGAGCGCGACACTTGGAAGTGACTCCGGGAGATCCGGACGTGGGATTGATCACGGTGGCGGATCATACGCGCTGGGAGGAAACCACCGTTCGGAACCACAAAAACACCAATGAAATGGTGTTGCTACGTACGATCCTCAAACAGGGCAAGGGCGTCTGGCTCCAAAACGTCGAGGAAGCGCCGGCCATGGCCGAGCGGGTGGAGCAAATCGTGAAGAACATCGCCGACACCTTGCCCGGCTTGACCAATCAACTGGGGCAGGTACTCGCCCGCGCGTTGGAGGCGGTGTCGAATGCGAACATCGCCCTGGTCCAACTTCAGCCGTCCCTCACGAACATGCAGGCCCTGACGGAACGGCTCGTCACTGAGGACGGCGTGCTGGGGCGGATGGTGCTGACCACCAATCTTCAGGACCAAGTCGGCAGCACGTTAGCCAGCATGGATTCGACGCTCACCAACACGACGGCACTGATCCGGACCAGCGAGGTCCAGCTTCAGGATCTGACCCGCCGCATCGCGCTGACCCTCGACAACGTCGCACTGGTCACCAGCAACCTCAGTGCGCAGGTCAACGCCAACAGCATGATGCTCAGCGAGGTGTCCTCGCTGGTGGTGAATGCCGACGACATGGTGCAGGGCCTGAAGCGGCACTGGCTCCTGCGCTCCGCGTTCGGACCAACCTCGAACGCGCCCATCGGGAGCGTGGTGGTGCCGAGCTTGGATTTGTCGCCGCGCTAAACCAAAGACCCTGATGACTCGCGATTCGAGACCTACCGGACTTTTTAAGAAAGCCTGTGCCTTCCTTGTCCTGGCGGTCGGTTGGGGGACCGTGACAGGCTGCGCGTCGAAGCCGGTTCCGCCGCCGACCCCCCGAGCATGGGAGGAGGCGGGGCGGCTCTCGCGGCAGGCGGCTCAGTTGCAGGCGAATGGGGATTGGAACGGCGCCCTGGCCTGGTGGGAGCGGGCGGCGCGCCAATATCAGCTGCTGAACGACCGTACCCATCTGGCGATGGCGTGGCACAACCTGGGGTCGGTGCATCGGGCCTTGGGGCAGACGAAGGAGGCCACGGCGGAATTGGAACGGGCGGCTGCGCTGAACGCGGACTTGGGCCAGACCAACGCGTGGTGGCGCAATCAGATCGCGTTGCTTCAGGTGGCCAATGACGCCTCCCAACCCGGCGTAGTCGACGTGCTGGTTCGTTTGGACCAACAGCCAGGGCGTCCCACCGATGGGACACTCGGAGCCGTCCTGGCACAGGAACGGGCCCGGGCCTGGATGGCAACGGGTCGATTGCCTGAGGCGCTCGGTGAGGCGGAACGGGCGGTGGCGGAGTTCGCTAAAGGCGGAGATCGGGCGGGGAAAGCGGCCGCCCGGGTGACCGTGGCCAAGATATTGCGGCGATTGGGACGATTCGGTGAAGCGTCGCGGGTTTGGCGGCAGGTGCTGCCGGAGTTTGAGGCGATGGGAGACCCGCGGGGTGTCGCAGTCTCTTTGGCGGGATGGGGTGGCTGCCTGGCGGCGGAAGGGCAGGATCCGGCGCTGGCGGCGGATTTGTTGAAGCGGGCCGAGGCGAACTATCGGAGCCTGGGATTGTCCCGTGAGGCGGAAGCTCTTGCGGACGAGATTGGAAGGTTGGCCGAGCCGCGGGAGGAGTGACGTCACGAAAACGATAGCAGGCCGGACGCCTTGCGGCAGCCGGCCTGCTGAACGACCCAGACAACAACACCTGTCAGACTGTGAACAAAGCCCGCAGGGCAGGCAGCGAATCCCGCCCCGCGGGCGAACCCAAACAACTCCGAAAACTCAGACGACGGACGCCCTCCTTTGTTCAAAACTATTTCGGAGTGTTCTTCGGGGATGACGAGATTTCCTTGGGCGCGAGGCGGGGCTAGGGGAGAATGCCGGTATGCGGATTACGAACCTGAATCCAGCCCCCGACATCGGCGCCAGCGCTTGGGTGGTAGAATTCGAAGGGCACCGGATGTTGCTGGACACCGGGGTCCATCCGAAGCGTGAAGGGAAAGAAGGCTTGCCCATGTACGAGCGGATGGGCGGGGGCGAATTGGACGCAATCGTCATCAGCCATTGTCATCACGACCATGTGGGATCGCTGCCGGTGGCGGTCCGGAATTTTCCCCGGGCGCACGTGCTGATGACGGAACTGAGTTATTTCCTGGTAGACCGGGTGTTGCACAACTCGGTGAACGTGATGTCCCGCCAGCGGGACGAGTTGGGCATCGTCGAGTATCCCTTGTTCACCCATGGGGAGGTGGACGAAATCGAGTCGGTCTTCCAGGGGTTCCGTTACAACCGGGAGGTGGAATGGGCTGGGTTCGGCAAAACCCAGGCGGGGTCCCGATCGCCGACACTGGAGTTTCTGGATGCCGGGCATGCGCTGGGCGCGGCCGGGGTGATGGTTCGGGGCGAGAATGAGACGCTGTTTTACACCGGCGATGTGTCGTTTCGGGACCAGACCATTCTGAAGGGGGCGCGTTTCGAGGATATCCAGGCGGATGTGATGATCATGGAGACCACCCGCGGTGGACGGGGTACTCCGGAAGGATTCACGCGCGACCTCGAGATCGAACGTCTGGTGGTCGCGATTCGCGAGGTGCTGGATCGGAAGGGGAGCGTTCTGATCCCAGCCTTTGCGCTGGGACGAACGCAGGAGATTCTTGCCCTTCTTTCGGTCCTGATGCGATCCGGGCGCTTGCCACGGCAGCCCATCTACATCGGGGGTCTGGGACGGGTCTTCACGGAGATCTACGATTTGCAGGCCCATCGGACCCACCGGAACCATAGCAATCTGTCGCTCACTCAATCGTTGGATCTCCAGGTGCTGGAACGGCGACAGATGGAGACGATCAAGCTGGGTGGCGGACGGATTTTTGTTCTGACCTCGGGCATGATGACCGCGAATACCGCGGCTTATGAAATGGCGCTGCGCATGATCGAGGACGAGCGGCAGGGGATCTTTTTTGTGGGTTACGCGGACCCGTCCACACCGGCCGGGAAACTGCGCGCCGCGGCCCAGGGGTCAACCTTCGCCTTCGGTCCCCAGGATCGGGCGGTCACCCGGCGATGTGATGTGCGGGAATTCGACCTGACAGCTCACGCCAATCGCGAGGAACTGCTGGATTTTGTAGGCCAGGTCTCACCGAAAGCGGTCGTTCTCGGGCACGGCGAAGACCACGCGCGGGGGTGGTTCCGTGAACAGATCGGCATCCAGTATCCCCGGGTGAAGGTGCTCGATCCCGGGCCCGGCGACTCGGTGGAGGCTTAGAACCTGCCTGAGGGCGCCTTTCCACGGCGCACTCAGACCGGCTCTTAGCGAGTCTAGTCCGCCCGGCCAATGTCCTGGGACAATTCCAGGCGTCGCACGAAATCGCGACCCCGTACCCATTCGGCATGACCGTCGGTAAAGACGGCGTTGTAGCCTTCGCTCCCGTGGTTGTCCCATGTGTCGGGGAAATCGTTCCGTCCCGGAGGTGAGAGCGGCCCGCGCGGGCCGTGGGTGGGACCTTCATCGGCATCGACAAACAGCCAGATGTTCGCCGGGCCGGGAACGGTGCCTTTGAGGCCAAAGGTGGAGTTCTTGTGCTCGTAGCTGAGCACGTTGCTCGTCGTCTTGGGAGTGGCCCCCGGCTCAGGAGCAACGGCACCCATATGGCCGTAGATTTCGTACGAGTAGCCGTTGGTCCACTTGTTCGGCGCGACATCCTGAAGATCGACCAGCCCAAGGACCTCGCTGGTGCGCCGGTTGAGGGCCAGATTCGTGCGCACGTTGTTCTGCGAGCTGGGACAGATGTAGGTCCGCACCGAGGGGATGTACCGCGGGTAGAGAAAGTTGATGTCGTCGTCGACGTAGTTGGTGAGCGGGGTGAACCGCCCTCGGGCATCGTCGTCGGCGTACATGATGCACCCGAGGCCCATTTGCTTGACGTTGTTCATGCATAGAATGCGCTTCGCCCGTTCCTTGGACTTGGCGAGCGCGGGCAGGAGCATTGATGCGAGAATCGCGATGATCGCGATCACCACGAGCAACTCGATGAGCGTGAAGGCGTGGGTATCGTTGGATGGGCTCCCGCGCCTTCGGCAAGAGATGGCGAGACGTTCCGCAGGATTCGGGAAGGACGGTGCGGCGGCTTGGCTGGGCGGTCGGTTCATGGGGGGTGAACGGTCGGCCGGAGGGAGGTATTCCGGACCCCTTGAAGAGGGCGGGCACTTGTGTCCCCCTTTTGTGGGGGTGTCAACGGGCAAGGTGGAAACAAAACGGGGACGCCTAGGAGGCGTCCCCGTTGGAGGCTGAATTCGCGTGGGGGGTGAACTACCGGCCCTGGACGCGGAAAAAAGTCGGGCTGGTGCCGACGGCGACCGTCGCGGTCTTGGTGGTGATGGGTCCACCGACGTTTTCCCAGGAACCGCCGGCAACTGTCGCGCGGCTCTGGATTTGGAATGGCGGGGTGCCGGTCCCCCAGGTGAGCTTCACGCTGGCACCCTCGCGGGCGATCGTGATGTTGCCGATGGGTTCGCTGGCACTGCCACCCGTTTCCACAGCGTTCGAGGCGGGTGAAGTGACGGACGTGCCTACCTCGGAGAACGTCTCATTGGCCGAGTAGGTGACGACGACGCAGAGCTTGCTCGCTCCGGGAACCGCCAGCGCGCTCAGGTCGAAGGTGAATTCGCCCGCGTTTCCGTTCTGATCGTCCGCACCCCCTTCGAAAAAGGTCCCGAGGTAATTGCCGGGAATGACCGAGCCGGCGGGAGCCGCGGAATCCGTCACGTAGATGTCGACATCGGCGAAGTAGCCCTCGGCGGGCGGGGTGATCGTGCCGGAGAGTTTTCCGCCGGTGTACGTGGTCACGGTGGGCGCCACATTGTCCGCGTTCGAGACGTAGGGAGCATAGTACTCGTTGTAAGGACGGCCATTGGCGCCGTCGGCGAACAGGAATTCGGTGAAACCGTTCCCGGAAAGGATGTTGCGGCGGGCGACAATGGGGACGGCCTTGCCGGCGATCAAGACACCGGCGCCGGGAACCTTGGTGATGACGTTGCCTTCAACGGCGTCGGCGACTCCGTCGTTGTTGGACCCGAGGCGGAAACTGCCGGCGCCGGGGCCTTCGAGCACGTTGGGGGTATTCAGGGTCGGAACGGGAGGCGTGGAGACGCCATCGATACCGACGCCGAAGTAATTGCCGGCGACCACCACGTTGCTCGCGTTGGAGTAGAACTCGATCAGATGATCATAGACGGCCAGGTTGAAGACGTTGCGCTCGTTCTCGTCATTGATGTTGTCACCGCGAACGCCGATGACGCTGCCCGTGGTGTGGCGGCCGTTCTCGTAATTTTCCACCGAGGAATCGCCGGCTTCGCGTCCGGAATCGAGTTGGGCCTGATGGATATCTTCGACGTTCAGGAAGCTCTTTCCGTCGGGCTTCAGGTTGAAGTAGTTGCCGGCCGTGATGGCCTCGGGGAGTTCGAGGGCCAGGGCGATGTGGAGCCCCGCGAGGAGGTTGCCTTCCCCGATGTCGTTGAGGCCGTCGGAGTCGGTGCCGACGATGAGGCCGCCGGAGAAGGTGTCCACGTTGGCGCCGTCGACGGAGACCCGATGGCGGAAGCCGGCGACGCCGGACGCGAGGCCTTTGATGGTGTTGCCATCGGGGGCGATGCCGAACCAATTGCCCTGGACCCGGGCGTTGCGGGCTTCCTGGACGAGGGCGATGGCGTAGACGGACGGATCTTCGTCACTGCCCGGAGTGTGACGGCCGAGGAAGCTCAGTCCGCGGATGGTGACGTTGTCGGCGCCGAGAATGCCGAGGATGGCGTTTTCGGAATTGCCGTAGCCAGGGTAAGGCAGGCGGGTGGAGGCCCGATTCGGGAGTTCCGCGGAGCCGGTTTGCGCATCACTGGAGGAGTCCAGCACGATGGTGAGCTTGGCGTTCTTGCTGGAGAGGAAGGGGTTCGTATTCGGGGATGAACCGGGCTGGGAGTAGCCGTCCAGGGTGACGCCTTGTTTGGTGATGAGGGCGTAACCGCCGATGGGGGTGGCGATCACGTGGGGACCGGCGCCGGGAATGTTGAACGTGATGCCGTCGTTCTCCTGCGCATTGGCGAGGGCCTCGGCCAGGCTGGTCTTGCCGTCCGCGGCGGTGCTGGCGTTGTCGGCGGTGTCGACGACGACCGTTCGGATGGGTTCGACGCGGACGTTGTCGAAGAGGGCATAGGTTTCCTCGCGCGGATCGGCAATTGAGGTGAACGGATCCATGTAACCGAGCATGACGTTGCCCGACGTGAACGCCGTGTCATTGACGCGCTGGGCAAGGATGTGACCGTTGATCTTCCACGTGACCGTGGTTCCACGTTGGGCGATCTCGACTTCGAGCCACTGCTTGCTTGGCATGCCGGGAGCCTCGAACCGGGGAAACGGGAAGGCATTTTGAAAGTGGGGTTCGGCATCGTTGGTATCGAGCCTGCCGTCGCTGTTGCGATCGGCGAGGCCGCCCGAGGTGTCGGCGAGCTTGGGAACGGGAGGTTGGCCGGCGCCGCCGCCCTGAAGGGAGACGAAGTCGCGGGAGGCTCCGCCTTCACCGGTGAGACCGAAGAAGATGCCGTCGCTGTTGTCGCTGCCTATGGCGGTGGTCTTGAAGGCGTCGGTGAGGCTGGTGCCGGTGAGGGCGAACCAGTTCATGAATTCGCCGCCATGATGGATACCGGCGAGCGCGTATTCGGTGGTGCCGACGCCATTGTCTGCGTAGGCGCCGTGGGCGAGAAAGAGGTCGAACTTGAGCACGAAATCGCCGGAGAACGACTTGCCCTTGGGGTAGAGGTTGACGGCCATGCGCTCGGCAAGGTCGTCCTTCTTGTTGATGTTGACGCGGATGCCCTTGGTGCTGCCGGTGGAGCTCGGTGCCGGTGGAATGCTAAATTCGACGGGCTCGGCATCGCCGGCAAATTTGTAGACCTTTACCTTGAGCTGGCTGTAGTCGAAGGCCCAATCGACGGAGAAGTCGTCCGGGTTGGAGCCTTCGAAGTAGCCGGTCTTGACGGTCCAATTGGCCGACGAATCGGTGTCGAAGTTGTCTTCGAAAAGGGGTGCAGCACTGACGAACGGCGCCAGAGCGACGGGGAGGACGAGCGGGATCAGTCGACGGAATTGCGAGGATTTCAATTGCATGGTTCTTGGGTTGGATGGGTGGAGGGCTGCATGGCGCCGGGAGGGACGACTCTGGGTTTGGCGTGAAGACATGCCGTGACGAACCTCTCACCCTTGATCGTGGGCCTTATCATGGTTCGTCGGGGGAGACAAGGATGGGAGCCTGGTCAGGGGAAGAATAGAGGTTTGAGCAGGTCCCGTGAAATAACCCCTTGCTGTGCTCCGGACGGCTACCTATAGTCCGCGTCCCTTTCGGCAGACGAAGGACACATTATGCGACGAGCCCGGACGCCCAAGACGAAGAAATCGGTAGCCAAGCGATTCAAGATCACAGGCACCGGCAAGGTGATGCGTTCCCGCGCTGGACGGCGCCACTTGCTTCAAACCAAGAGCCCTGGCCGACGCCGCAGCCTGCGCAAAAAGGTGGTGGTAGGACCCACCGACGCGCATCGCATTCTGGCGTGCTTGCCGTTCACGCGGTGAAGCTGAAGCAGAGCGGCTTGCCCGAAAGGGCTGGCCAGCGCTGCGTCACCGCTGACTGCCCTACGACGATCCAACCGAAGCTTTTCAACCCTAGTTGAACCATGCGAGTCACCAACGCCCCAGCCTCCCGCAAGCGTCGCAAGAGGATGCTCAAGCTTGCGAAGGGCTTTCGCCTCAAACGTTCCAAGCTGTACCGTTACGCGTCCGACGCCGTTGATCACGGCCTCCAGTACGCCTACCGCGATCGACGCGCCAAGAAGCGCACCTTCCGCGCCCTGTGGCAGATCCGCATCAATGCGGCAGCCCGCGCCGCCGGAATGACTTACAGCCGATTTGTGGAAGGCCTGAAGGCCGCCAAAGTCGCCCTGGATCGCAAGGTCATTGCGGACCTGGCCGCGACGGATGCTGCGGCGTTTGCCGAGCTCGTACGATTGGCTCAAGGCGCCCTGGCTTCGAAGCGGACCGCGGTGAAAGCCTGATTGGGTGGGCCCTTTCCTTGGGTCCTGGCCCAACAGCGCGCATCGCTTCCGGATCGATTCAAATTCGACGATGGCGGGCGGCCCTATGGCTGCCCGTCTTTTTTGTTGTGGTGAGGAACCTGCGGTTGGTCCGGTCAAACCGGCCTAAAAGGAAGCCATGGCTGCACTTCTGGATGAGCTTGAACCCCTGAAACAGGCCGCCCTCGTGGCCTTGCGGGCTGCCGCCGACCTGCCGGCCCTCGAACAGGCCAAAGGAGCCTTTCTGGGTGCCGAGGGCCACTTCACCGCGCTCATGAAGCGCATGGGCACGCTCGCGAAAGAGGAACGACCCACCGCCGGCAAGGCGATCAACGCCGCCAAGGTGGAGATCGAGTCGGCTCTGGCCGCCTGTCGCGAGGCACTCGAACTGCGTGCGGCTGCTCCCAAGGTCCCCACCGATTTCACCGCGCCCGGACGCCGCCGCGCCCTCGGGCGCCTGCACCCGCTGACCCAGGTCACCGACGACATCGTGCGCGCGTTCCGCCGATTAGGTTTTGCGGTGGCGGATGGTCCTGAAATCGAGGACGAGGTGCATTGCTTCGACGCGTTAAACACGCCGAAGGATCATCCGGCGCGGGATGCGCAGGACACTTTCTATGTGGAGCGAGGGAATGCGGGAGCCGGCTCGACGTCGATCGGGGTGAGCGGTGGTTCTCTGTTGAGAACGCACACGAGTTCGGTGCAGATCCGGGTGATGGAGAAGATGCCGCCGCCGATCCGGATCATTGTCCCGGGCCGGGTGTATCGGCGGGACAACGCGGATGCGACCCACAATCCGACCTTCCACCAGGTGGAGGGTCTGTATGTGGACCGAGGGGTGACCGTGGGCGACCTCAAAGGAACGGTGGAGTTTGTGTTCCGCGAACTGATGGGGAGCGACACTCGCATCCGGTTTCGGCCCCACTACTTCAGCTACACGGAGCCAAGCTTCGAGATCGATTTCAGCAACGCTTTGGTGAAGAAGCTGGGTAAGGATTGGCTCGAGATCGCCGGGTGCGGCATGGTGCATCCGCAGGTGTTCGAGAATGTCGGCTACGACCCGGAAGTGTGGACCGGATGGGCCTTCGGGTTCGGCATCGAACGAATCGCGATGATCCGATACGGCATCAATGACATCCGGTTGTTTTACGAGAACGACGTCCGGTTCCTCCGGCAATTCTAAAATTCGGTCGGGATGGATCCCTCCCTATGAACTTCTCCCTGCTCATGAACCCAATCCTGTGCATTCGCCGACTTCTCCTGCCCTGCCTTCTCCTTGCCGGACTCAGCAGTCGGGCCGCTGGGCGCATGACGGAGAATGTGATTCTGGTCACGACCGACGGCCTGCGTTGGGAAGAGGTATTTCGGGGTGCCGAAGAGAGTCTGATCAGCCGGGATTACGGGAATGTCGGGGACACGAACGCCCTGCGGAAGGCTTTCTGGCGGCCCACGCCCGAGGAGCGACGCAAAGCCCTGCTCCCGTTCCTTTGGGGGACGGTCGCCCAGAAGGGCCAGTTGTGGGGCAATCGCGACCGAAAAAGCGATGTGCGCGTCTCTAACGGACACAATTTCTCGTACCCGGGCTACAACGAATTCCTCACGGGCATCGCGGATCCCGCCATCGACAGCAATGACAAGAACCTCAACGCCAACACGAACGTCTTCGAATGGCTGTCTAATCAGCCAGGGTTCGAGGGGCGGGTGGTGGCGGCGGTGAATTGGGATGTGCTCCCGTGGATCCTGAACGGGCCGAGGGCGAAGTTCCCGATCTGGAGTGGTTTCGATGTTCCTGAGGGAACGGTGCGACTCGATGTTCCCGAGGCGTTCTCGGAATTGGTGGGTCCGTCTCGCACCATTTGGTCCGGAGTGTTGCTCGACACTTTCGTGGGATATGCCGCCCGCCACGCCGTGCGCACGGTGAAGCCTCGGGCCCTGTACGTCTCGTACGGCGAGACGGACGACTGGGCGCACGAAGGCCGGTACGAGCGCTATCTGAAGTCGGCGCATGAGTTTGACCGGTTTTTGTCCGGGCTCTGGGATCTGGTGCAGAGCCGGCCTGAGTATCGGGATCGGACCAGTCTGGTGATCACCACCGATCACGGGCGTGGCCCGGCCCCGGTGGCGTGGAAGGACCACGGCAAGCAGATGGTCGCCTCGGCCTACATGTGGTTTGCGGTGATGGGCCCGGACACAGCTCCGGCTGGCGAACGTGAAGGCACGCCCCTGGTCCGGCAGGCTCAGGTGGCGTCGACGGTGGCCGCGTTGTTGGGGAAGAATTTTCAAGCGTTCTCGCCGCGGGCGGCCGAGGCGATTCCGCTGGCGGACGATCCGAGGTAAGGGGTTTCGGGTGTTGCAATGGGAGACTGGTCATGAAGATCACGCTGAATTGGCTCAAGCATTACGTGGAGTTGGACTGGACTCCGGAGCAGATGACGGAGCGCCTCACGATGCTCGGACTTGAGGTGGAGGGCGTTGTCAAACTCGGTGGCGCCTTCGAAGGCGTTGTGGTCGCTCAGGTGCTGACGCGCGACCGGCATCCCAATGCCGACAAGCTCTCCGTCTGCCGTGTTCACGACGGCAAGGCCGAACGCCAGATCGTGTGCGGGGCGCAGAATTTTCAGCCAGGCGACAAGGTTCCACTCATCCTGCCCGGATCAACGTTGCAGCCCAAACCCGGCGACAAGGAGCCGTTCACCATCAAGGTGGGTAAGATCCGCGGCGTCGAATCTCACGGCATGATGTGCTCGGCCGAGGAATTGGGACTCGACCCGGAGCCCTTGGGACTCAAAAAGGAGGATGGACTCCTGATTCTGAAGCCGGACGCCACGGTGGGGCAGGCGTTCGGGGAGTATCTGGGTCGCGGCGGAAGCGACGTGGTCTATGATCTCGAGGTCACGCCCAACCGACCAGACCTGAACAGTGTCATCGGCATTGCGCGGGAAGTCGCAGCCATCACTGGCAATCCTCTTCAGCTCCCGGCGCTCGTGCCAGCGGATGCCGGGGAAGGGGACGCCACCGCCGATCTGGTGACCGTCCAACTCGACGCGGCGGACCTCGGACCCCGCTACACGGCGCGGGTCATCCGTGGCGTCAAGATCGGACCCAGCCCGGATTGGCTGCGAAACACCCTGGAGAAGGTGGGGCTGCGCAGCATCAACAACGTGGTCGACGTCACGAACTTCGTGATGCTCGAAACCGGGCAACCGCTGCATGCCTTCGATTATCATCTCGTGGCGAAGGCCGGGGATGGCCGCCCGACCGTCATCGTCCGCCGCGCTGCGGACGGCGAGAAGTTTGTCACCTTGGACGGCAAGGAGCACACCCTGGGCTCGGAGCACCTGGTCATCGCGGATTCAGAAAAAGGCATCGCCCTGGCCGGAGTCATGGGCGGGCGCAACACCGAGATCGACGACCACACCGTCGACGTGCTGCTCGAGTCAGCCTATTTCAGTCCCACCAACATCCGGCGCACCAGCAAGACGCTGGGTCTCCGCACCGACTCATCCTATCGATTCGAGCGCGGCGCGGACGAAGGCATGACCGATTGGGCCAGTCGGCGGGCCGCGCATCTGATTCTGGAAACCGCGGGTGGGCGTTTGGCGAAGGGCGCCGTGGATGTTCATCCGTCGCCGACCTCTCCGAAGCAGATCAGCTTGCGGCACGCGAAGGTGAACGAGTTGCTGGGATTGACCCTCAGTCCGGCTGAGATTGAGGCGTACCTTGGATCGTTGGGACTTCGGGTAGCCCAGCGTCGCCCACGGTCGGTGGATGATGCAACGCCGCCCGAGCCGGTGATGTTCACCGTTCCGAGCTATCGCGTGGACATGAAGCGCGAAGTCGACCTGATCGAAGAAGTGGCCCGGCTGTACGGGGTCGATCGGATTCCGTCGACCCCTCCGAGGCATGCGAAGGGTTCGCACCCGTTTGATGATCGTTACGACGAACTGATGCAGGTCCGTCGATGGTTGACGGGCTTGGGATTAAACGAGGCGCAAGGACAGACGCTGATCTCGAACAGCATGATCCGGGGTTTGGATCCGGCGACGGTCGTAGGTCTTGCTAATCCCCTGAGCAGCGACATGGACGCGCTCCGGCCGAGCTTGCTGCCTGGGTTGATGGATATCCTGCGGCACAATCTCCGGCATCGAAATGGTGATGTCGCCCTGTTCGAGATCGGCCGGGTGTTCCGCCGGGACGGCGATTCGGTTCGGGAGGGGCGATCCCTGGGCATCGCGCTGACGGGTGCACGACAGCCGGCATTTTGGTCGGGTGCGGAGCGTGAGGCTCGGCTGGATCTGGCGGACCTGAAGGGATGGATCGAGGAATTCTTCGAGCACGCCGGTCTGAGAGGGGTTGGTTTCGTGCGCCGGGACGAGCCCTCCGACCTGTTTGTAGAATCCGCCACCGTGGCGATTGGCGGCAAACTCGCCCTTGGCCAGCTGGGATGGGTTCATCCGCAAGTGGCGAAGGCCTATGATGTGCGGGAAGCGGTACTGCTGGCGGAGTTCGACCTGGACCAGATCCTGACACGCCGCAACGCCGGGCGTTCCTCCAAGGTGCTTCCCGCGTTTCCGTCGGTTCGGCGGGACGTGGCGATGGTGGTGCCCGAGGCCGCGACCCACGACGCCGTCCTTCAGGCGGTGCGGCAGGCGAAAGCTGGGGATCTTGAGGCGGTGGAACTCTTCGACGTTTTCCGTGGCGGATCGGTGCCCAACGGGCAGAAGAGCGTGGCCTATGCCTTCACCTACCGTGGGCAGGACCGAACCCTGACCGATGCGGAAGTCACCGCTTCCCACGCCAAGGTGGTGGAGCAGTTGAAGAAGCAACTCGGCGCGGCCATGCGGGAATGATCCTGTGGATCGGTGGCGAACCACCGGCCACGGACACGCGGAGCCTGGTGAAGATTGGAAGCAGGTGGTTCCGTTTCCCGCCCTGGAGGCGATGCAATGCCCTTGAGGGCTGAGGCTGATCCACGCGCTCGGGCTAACACTACAGCGACACTTTCGAAGAAATGGATCGCGGACTGACACAGCGGCTGGAAGCCGCTGCCACGCTGGAAGAGCCCGGAAGGCTCTTTGGCCGGAAGTGTCGCTGTAGTGCTAAGCGGATTCGGGTTCCCCTTTGATCGGCTTGGGTTCGGCTTCGGGTTCTTCGTCCGTTCGCGGTTCCGGGGCGGAGGACAACTGGAGTGCGCCGGCGAAAAGTCCGGTGAAAAGTCCGCCGCTGAGCAGGGTGTTGCGGAAGAATTCCCACGTGGGCGGGTGTCCGGCGGTGCCCTGCGTGAGAGCCCGGAGCCAGCCGGCCAGGTCCCGGGTGTACTCAGGATTCAGAAATGGATTAAAGAGCCAGGCTGCGGTGTTGGTCAGAACATAGAAGAGGCAGGCGCCCAACAGCCCGCCGCCCAGGAGCGGCAGGAAGGTGCGGTGGGATTTGAAGCCGCGCCCCAGAAGAATGAGACCGGCAAAGGCGGCGTAGTTGACGAGTTGGTACGGCTGGAAGGAGTCGATGCCCAGTGCCAGCCGGTAGTAAACGTTCAGCGCGATATCCGTGGCGAGCAGCGTGCCCATCGGAACCCACCAGGCGACCTTCCCGGGGAAGAACGCTCCGGCACAAAACGCGAGGGCATAGAAGGCGCTGAAATTCGGCGGAAACACTCCCGGCCAGCGCGTGAACGCGGCAAGGAGCACAAACACCACCGGCAGCAGCAGGCGTTGCCCGTTGAACTTCACGGCTTGAGCATACGGAGGCACCCGGGCGTCGCAAGCTCACGGGGGCTGGGGTGCCGTGATCACTTGCCCAGGCAGAATTCCGAGAAAATGACGTCCAGCAGGTCGTCCGTGGTGGTTTCGCCGACGACTTCCCCGACGGCTTGGAGCGCGATCCGAAGGTCGATGGCCGCCAGTTCCAGTGCCAGTCCTTCGCGCAGCGCCTGGGACCCGCGGGTGGTCGCCTCGTGACTCCGACGAAGGGCATCTTCATGACGGGCATTGATCATCACGTCGTGCATGCCCGTGCCCGCCCGACCGCTCCAGACCAGGTGGTGGATCGCTTCCTTCAAGTCTTCCAGACCGGCTCCCGTGGCACAGCTGACCCGGGTGACCGCACTGGAAACCTCCTGCGGCAGGGAGAGTCGCGCGGGAAGGTCGGATTTGTTCAGCACGACAACGCGCGGTCGGGTGGCGAATTCGCCGAGAAAGCCCCGATCGAGGTCGGTGAGCGGCTGGGAGGCGTCCAGAACGTGCAGAAGCAGTTCCGCCCGCGACGCGGCGGACCGGGTGCGGCGGATGCCCTCCTCCTCCAGGACGTCGGCGGCGTCCCGCAGCCCAGCGGTGTCGATGAACACCACGGGAATGCCCCGGATGTTCGCTGTTTCTTCAATGGTGTCGCGGGTGGTGCCTTCGATCGGGGACACGATGGCTCGATCGTGACCCAGCAGGCAGTTCAGTAGGCTTGATTTTCCGGCGTTCGGTCGTCCGAGAATCGCGGCCCGAATCCCACGGCGCAACACGCGTCCTTCCCGGGCGGTGGCGAGCAGTTGCTCCATCCCCTGCCGGGCCCGATCCAGGCGGTCCAGCAGCTGCCGGTAGGTGTCCGGGGCAATGTCCTCGTCCGGAAAGTCAATGTGAGCTTCGACGTGTGCCAGGGTGGTCAGCAGATCCTGGCGCAAGGCCCTGACCCGAATCGATAGCGTCCCCGCCAACTGCTCGTTCGCCGCAGCAACCGCGAGTTCGGTCCGGGCGTGAATGAGATCCGCGACGGCTTCAGCCTGGGTCAGGTCAATGCGGCCGTTGAGGAAGGCGCGCCGGGTGAATTCGCCGGGTTGGGCCAAGCGGGCCCCAGCGGCCAGGACGGCGTCAAGAACCTGGCGGGCTAGGAAGACACCGCCGTGGCAGGAGATTTCGACGGTGTCTTCGCGGGTAAAAGTGCGGGGCGCTCGAAGGACGGTGAGCAGCACCTCATCGATGCGCTGACCGCCACGGAGGACGTGGCCGTAATGAACGGTGTGGGACGCGGCTGCGGAGGGCCTGGGTGAGGCGGTTCCGGCGGGCTTGAAGAGTTCATCGGCAACCGCGAGAGCCTGCGCCCCGGAGATTCGGAGGACCGCCAAGCCGCCCTCACCGAGAGGAGTGGCGATGGCGGCGATGGTGTCGTGATCGGAAGCGGCGGCTCGCACCGTCAGAGGCTGGCGGGAAGCCGCCGGGATTCAACCCATCTCCCGCTGATTCACTTCGGGCGGGTGCAGCGTTCCTGGAGCCACATCATGTCGCGGTTGTTCGGCGACGCGACGTTCAGTGGGATGGTCGAATTGGCCTTGAGCATGGGCCGGGTCCGGCCGTCGACCCACTTACGGATTTCGGAATGGCCGTCGGCAAACGAGAGGCCGCCCGCGCCGTTGTGGTAGGAAGCCGGGTAATCGATGATCTTGGTGGCGGCCTGATTGGGGTAGCCCTCCATGGAAAGGACCCAGAACGCGTCATTGATGCTGTCTTCGCGCTCGTCCAACAGCACGAAGGTCATCGACGGGCCGGGGTCGGCCATGTCGGTGCTCTTGAGATAAACCCGCATCGTCGCCGGAACCTGCCACCAGGAGGCGGTACCCGCGCGGACGTCGTCGAGGTTGCCGCCGACCCAGGAGTTCATGGAAACGCTGCGCACGCGTGCCACGCGTTGACCCTGGAATGGGCCCGTGGCGGTGACCTTGACGGACGACTTGTCGGCGGGGCACTTGAAGATAGCGAAGCTGTTGCCGATGTAGGAAGCGAGGGGGCTCTTCGCGAGGTCTTCCAGAGGATCAAAGTTCGACCGGTTCGCGCCGTTGTAGTCGAGGACGCCGACGGCCCAGCCCTGTCTTTCGTTGGCGCCGCCTTTTCCAGCATAGGCACCGGGAAGTTTTTCGTCGTTGTCTTCGACGTACATCCGCCAACCCAGCGTGAGTTGCTTGGTGTTGTTCATGCACAACACGCCCTGGGCCTTCGTCTTCGCCTTGGCGAGGGCCGGAAGGAGCATCGAGGCGAGAATGGCGATGATCGCGATGACCACCAGCAATTCGATGAGGGTGAAGCCGTGTCGGAGAGTCTGGAGTTTCGAGACGTTCTTCATAGTCGCAGAAGGGTGAAGTGGGGGGCTCCACCCTGTTCCAATCTACCGCCCCCAAGTTGGGCCGGCACCGAGGTGGATGCAAGAGGTAGTCTAGGGTGTGCTGTAGAACCCTCAGGGTGGGGGCACGCTTTTAGGGGCTGGGCCACTCCCAAACCCAATCGAGGGAACGCAGCGGAACGTCGGCGGCGTGCGCCCGGTCGCCCCCGTCGTCTTTCGCGTTCGCGGCGATTGACCACAGGCGGAACTGGTCGTCGCCGACACGCTTGTAACGAAGCGGGTGTTGGTCGATCGGATCGGTGGGCAGGGCGTCGATCCAGCGTGGCACGAGTTCCTCCAGGCGTTCCGGGTATTTCCCTTTTTCGAGCCAGTGGCGTTCAAGGGCGCAGGCGGTTTGGGCGAGGCGGACCTGGGCTTGGGCGCGGTAGGCCTTGAAGACGGCGTGGACCCATGTTGTATGGGAATCGCGACGCAGGTAGACGCGATACAGCGCAAAGCGCAGGGAGTCGGAGGGAGGGGCAGAAGGCCAGGTATTCGCCAGAGGGACAAGCTCAGATGGAGACGCTGTTTCGAGGATCCGGAGAGCCCTCGAAATCTCGGCGGCACTGGCGTACAGCCAGCCTCGTGGAGCCCACGAGAAATAGCTGGAAGCGACGATCGGCGAGACCTCGCCGCCTCCGAAGATCGACGACAGTGCATCGAACATGCCGGTCATTTCGCGTCGACCTTGGGCTGAGGCGAGGCTGGTTCGGATGATTCCTTCCATCATGATGCGTTCCTCCGCCAGGGACCGGTGCATGCCCGGAAGCACGTCGATGGCGGCAAGCCAACCTTGGAACGTTTCGAGTTGGGAAACGGACCAGCGGTGATGAATCTGGCCTTCCCAGGCGGTTTGGAGCGCCAACCCCAGGCCCGCACAACGCACCAGTTGGGAAATGAGCAGGGGTTCATCCTTGGCGGCTTCGGCCAGGAAAAGCGCCGTGCGGAGGTCCCCCAGGGCCCCGTCGGTTTGGTCCGCTTGCAGTCGGGCCAGACCACGAAGGGTGAAGACGTGGGACAGTTGTTTGACTGTGGCGAGGTGGGGGAGAAGCGCGCTGGGGCCATCTTCGTAACGGATGGGGAAACGCGCATGCGTTCGGCGGGTTCCGTTAGCGGCCGTGGCCATCTCGTCCTTAAACACGTCCAGGGCCAAAAGAACATCCTCGGCTGGATTCCCAGGGACCATGGGCAGGGGATACCCCGGAGGGCCATTCGTTGGGCGAGCCTCGGCCCCGGTGGGTAGGACGTCGGGGACGGGTAGGCCGTGCCGGCGGCGTGCTTCAGCCACGTGCTGCTTGATGTAGTGGGTGGAGGAGCGGAAGTACTGCTGCCACTCAGTGAGGTTGATGACCCCGTTACTCGCTCCCATGCCGAGACCGGCCCAACTGCCGATCCCCCCGGGGTAGACGGAGCGTCCGTTGATCGCGGAAAAATCACACCAGGATTGGCCGGCCCCCAGGTTGGTGTTGCTGAGCTGTCCGTTCGCGTCGCGTTTCGAATCGAACAACAGGAGGAAGGGTTCGGTGTTGGCCAGGTTTTCGTCGTCGGGAACGGGCGGTGGAACGATCTCGGACAACTCGAGCGGTGTGTTGTTCTTCAGGACGGCGGCACGTTCCACCGACCAGGCCCCCCATCCACGCCAGTTTTCCACGCCATAGAACAGACCGATCGCGATGGCGAGGCAGGCCAGGCCGAGACAGGCCCGCCGAAGGATGCCCCAAGGGTTCCGCGGGTTCACACCCGGCTGGGTGATAGGGCCAAATGTGGGGGTGTTCATGGGGGATTCAGACGTGCCAGAGGTTGACGGGGGCTTCGGAACGATGCGGAGGCGGTTGCGAATAGCGATTCGCGGGCGGGGGTGGGGAGGTTTCGCCTGCGGGTTCAAGGAGTTCCGCCCACAGTCGGTGGCGCTGTTCCCGGACGGTGGTTAAATCGGCCCCGGACAGCGGCCTGGATGCCGACACGGCCGGGCGGGTGTCCATGGAGCCGACCTGAAGTCCCAGCGCCACAAACGCCAGCGCGCCGAGAGCGGTCCAGGCGGGGCGGGCGGCGAGAAAGACCTCGCGCCACGCGGTCTGCCACCAAGGTCGGCGACCCTGCTGCAGGGTCCCAATGAACTCGCACCGCAGCGCGTCGAGGTCGGATTGGGCCGAGGCATGGCGTTCGAGCAGGATTTGGCGGGCGGTTTTCATGGGTCACGCTTCGAGCATTGGGGTTTGAGTCGGTGGCGTAGGGCGCGTTTGGCGTAGTGCAGACGTGATTTCACCGTGCCGAGCGAGGCGCCGGTGATGGCGGCAATCTCCGCCAGGGGAAAGTCTTCCAGGAAGTGCAGTAGAATGACGCTGCGCTGCGGGACGGGGAGTTGATCGATCGCCGCCAGCAACTCGGAGGCGTCTTCTTCCCGGATGGCGTCCAGGTCCGGCGCCAAGGTGGGGTTGGCGAAGTCCTCGGGAACGGGTTGGTCGGAAAACGGGCTGCGGCCCCGCCGGCGCCAGAACTGGATGACCTGTTGGTGCGCGATCCCGAAGAGCCAAGCCCCAAACCGGCCATCCTCGCGCAAGCTGGGGAGGTGTCGGGTGGCGCGCATGAAGACCTCTTTGACTAGGTCGAGGCTGGTGGCGTGGTGATGGACGAGGTCCATGACGTAGGTGAACAGGGGCAACTGGTATCGGCGGATCAGGGTGTCCCAGGCCTGGGCATCTCCCTCGCGCGCGGCGGCGACCGGCAGATCCGAAGGGTAGGGCTGGGCCACGGATGGCATCGATGCCGAGTGGAATGCGCGACGTGCGAAAAGGTTCAACAGGGGTGTCGCCTAGAATCTGGCACGAAGGGGGCTGGAAGCGAAGTCTGGGGTGCCAGAGGCGTCACCTGAGTAGGCACGATTCAGCCTAAAAACGACAGTTCAGAGATCCGCAGATTTCGCTGATACCGCAGATGGAAAGAGGGAAATGCGGAATCAGCCCGCGTGTTTCGAAGGGTGGACAGGGGTGTTGTCTGGAACGGCTCGTGACGACCCGGACAGATGATCTCTGGCACATCGCCGAGGGTGATACGCGACTCCCTCTCCCTCCGCTGAGGGTTGGGTTGATGGACCCCGTTTTAACACTCGCGACAGCTTGTTTTGCTAGTCCATGGGCACTACCAACAAGTCCCACTACGTAGGTGGATCTTGCAGGGGTTGGGTAGATTGGTGGGGAAGTTATGTCGTTAAGATGTTTGAAAAGAATAGGTTGCGATGTTTTTGGAGGGGATTTGCCACCCGTGGGTACCGGAATTTTACCAATCACCTCCTTGACGGAGGCAGGGTCTCTAGACATGGTTGCCCTCCTTTTTGCTGCTCATTCAGCCATTCACGTCCGTATGACCAAACCGAAGGCGCGCAAAGTGGCGCGCAAAGTGGCGCCGGCCAAGCCTGCGAAGGCCCCCAAAACGGCCGCAACCGCGGCTCAATCTTTTCACGAAGTGGCGACGCATCGTCCCGCTTCGGGAGCTGCGCATGCCGTGGTGGGAATTGCTGGCCCGGCTGTTCCTCATCTCGGTGGCCCCGAGCGCATCGAAGGCATGGAAGAACCCGCTGTGGCCGCGCCCGTGCGACCCGGCGAATTCAATGTCCAGGACAAGGTCAAGGAGTTGGTCAAGTTGGCTCAGGAACAGGGGTACCTGACCTACAACGACATCAACGACGCCCTCCCGGACGGGATGGTCACGCCAGAGGAGTTGGACGAGATCTACATCAAGCTCCGGAATCTCGAGATCGAGATCGTCGACCAATCGGAAGTCGACCGGGTCAAGCAGCCGGAAGTCGAAGAAGAGGACGAGAAGGCGCGGTTGGACATTCTGGACGACCCGGTCCGGATGTACCTGAAGCAGATGGGGCAGGTGCCTTTGCTGACCCGCGAACAGGAAGTCGAGATCTCCAAGCGGATCGAAGACGCCGAAAACGAGGTCAAGCGGATCATCTACAGCTTCGGTTTCGCGGGCAAAGAGCACATCGCGCTGGCTGAGAAACTGATCGCGGAGCCTCCCAAGGAGCGCTTCGACCGGGTGATCATCGACAAGAAAATCGACAGCCGCGACATCCATCTCAAGGCCCTTCGCAAGCTGGTGAAGGACGTCCGTGGATTGGATCAGGACGTCGATGAGAAATACCGCGACTTGATCGGTTCGGGGCAGAAGGCAAAAGCCGAGAAACTGCGTGAGGAATTTCAGAAGCTCGACGCCCGGCTGCAGAAGTCGTTCCCGAAGTTTTATTACAAGCAGAAGGTCATCGAGGAAATGGCGCTGGTCGCGGACAACGTCCACGACAAGTTCCAGTTGAGCCTCAAGACGATCCACGACCTGGAGCCGCAGAAGAAGATTCCGCAGGTCCAGATGATGACCGAGGCGGAGCACCGCAAAGTGGCAGCGCTCGAGGAGTTCGTCCGCATGTCGTGCGAGGGTTACCTCCATGCCTACCGTCAGCTTCAGGATTTCTCCCGCAAGGCGCTTCAAGCAAAGACGGAAATGGTGGAGGCCAACCTCCGCCTCGTGATCTCCATTGCCAAGAAATACACCAACCGAGGCCTCTCCTTCCTCGACCTGATTCAAGAAGGCAACATGGGCCTGATGAAGGCGGTCGAGAAGTTCGAGTACCGCCGCGGCTACAAGTTCTCCACCTACGCCACTTGGTGGATTCGCCAGGCCATCACCCGTTCGATCGCCGATCAGGCCCGCACCATCCGTATCCCGGTGCACATGATCGAGACGATCAACAAGCTGATGCGGGTGCAGAAGCAGCTCGTCCAGGACTTCGGCCGTGAAGCCACGCCCGAGGAAATCGCGGACGAAATGCAGATGCCGGTCGATCGGGTTCGCGCCGTACTGAAGATGGCGCAGCAGCCGATCTCGTTGCAAAGCCCGGTCGGCGATAGCGACGACACCAGTTTCGGCGACTTCATCGAAGACAAGTCTGCCGAGAATCCGTCCGAGATGACCAGTTACAGCTTGTTGAAGGACAAGCTGAACAACGTTCTCGACACGTTGACCGAACGAGAGCGTAAGGTTTTGGAACTGCGTTTCGGCCTGGTCGACGGCTACAGCCGAACCCTCGAAGAGGTGGGCAAGCAGTTCAAGGTGACCCGCGAACGTATTCGCCAGATCGAGGCCAAGGCCCTGCGCAAGATGCGTCACCCGACGCGTATCCGGCAGCTCCAAGGCTTCCTCGAGGGCGAAGAAGTCGTGGCGTGAGGCGCAGAAGACGCTCGCCGAGCGCCATCCCCTAATTAAAACGAAACCGCCCGTAGGCGTTGACCTGCGGGCGGTTTCGTTTTTGAAGGGTCTTGGATCAGGGCGCCTTCGCGATCTCCGGCCTTTCCATGAAAGCGTAACAGAGCATGTGCAGGATGCCCATCTGGGCGTCTTCCACCCGGCCGTAGTGCGTGTCACCGATGACCAGCGTGGTGTCGGCGATCTCGGCCATCTTGCCTCGTTTCGCCCCCACAAGTGCCACCGTGTGCAGGCCCTTCTGCTTGGCCCACTGAAGAGCCTTGACGAGATTTGGGGAATTGCCGCTGACGCTGATGGCAATCACAACGTCGCCGGCGCGCCCGAAGTTCTCCAATTCCCGGACGAAAACATCCTCATACGCGTAGTCGTTCCCGATAGCCGTCATCCAGGCGACGTTGTCGGTCAACGACATGCAGCGAAACCGGCGTCCGAGCGCGTCCGAGGCGCCCTTGCCGAGATCGGTGACAAAATGGGATGCGTTGGCCGCGGACCCACCGTTCCCGATGGCAAAGATCTGGCGATCGTTGTGCAGCGCGGTGCTGAGCACCTGAAGTACCGCCTCGACCGGAGCGAGGGGGATGGAGTCGAGGGTGGCCTTTTGAAGGCGGACGTATTCAGCAAACCAGTCCTGCATGGGACCGGCAGCTTAACGCCGGGGTAGGCCCGGCTCCATGGGAATCTTGGCCGGGCCCTGAGTCGCCAGGAGAAGGGCTCCAGTCGGAACCGCGTCTTCACCCAGGCCCGAAAGGAAGAGCGCGGGTCCCGGCAGAAACACTTCCATGATGTAGTGCTTCAGAGCTTCGGCGACGGCGAGTCTCAAAGGTTCCCCAACCATGGCCAAGCCGCCTCCCAGGACAATACGGTCCGGGTGCATCAGGTGGGCGACGTGAGAAAGTGCAAAGGCGAGGTTGTCAGCCAGTTCGCTCATGATGGCGTGCGCTAGCGGGTCTTCGCGATCGAGGGCGGAAGCGAGGAACCGGGCCTCACCCCGCTGGGTTCCGGCGGCCAACTCGGCCAATGGACTCCCCGGATGCAAGTCGATCGCCTCCCGAATCCGGCGGTCAACCGCCCACCCGGAGCATCGTTGCTCCACCAGGGTTCCACTCTTGTCGAGGCGCACATGGCCGATCTCCGATTCACCCGGGCGTGCGCCGTGAAAGATCGATCCATCCAACACCAAACCGCCCCCAACACCGCTACCGAGCGTCGTGTAGAACATGCTTGCGGCGCCTCGACCGCGTCCACGGTGAGCTTCGCCCAGAGCGGCGACGTTGGCATCGTTGTCGACCCGAACCGGCCGACCCAGTTGCTCCTCCAACCACTGACCGATGGGGAAGCCCGACCACCCTTCGACCTGGTGGGAACGGGCGATCATGCCCCCGCGCCAGTCGACCGGTCCCCCAAATCCCACACCCATGGCGATCGGAGCCAGGGTGCACGCTTCCGGAAGCCATTCGACGATTTGGGCTCGGATGCCATCGGCGCCCCGTTCCGCATCGATGGCATGCCGCCACCGCCGTGTGATCGTGCCGTCGGAGGTTCCAGCAACGAGCTGAAGCTTCGTGCCGCCGATTTCGAGACCAAGAAAGGTGCCGTCCACGGGTCCATTTCAGCCTGGAACAGGCCGGGGAGTCAGCTGTGGAAAAATCATTCGTAACCCGAACGGCTCCCGTCCATCCACTTCAGGCACGGCCATTTTGCCACCCGTGTTCAAAAGGTCGGGAGCGCCTGGTTGATTACCGGCAGCTCGATCTTTTTTAAAAGCTCGCGATGGGCCATGGGCCGGACTTGTTGCTTGGGGTTGGACCGGGAGATCCCGGAGCCAGAATGGCGACCGCGCCATCATGATCCCGGCCCCAAGACCGTCTTCGGACGCACTGGCCCGATGGGCACGGAGGACGTGATCCCGCACATCGCCCGCCAAACCCAGTCGGCGCGATTTTTCATCGGGCGACTCTGGAAGTCCTTCGCCCACGAAACGGCATCGACGGAGGTGATGCACGGGCTGGTGACGGAGTGGGATCAGAGGTGAGCCCGCTGAAGTGGGTCTGATTCGGAACGGGAACGAGGGGAAGCTCGGATCGCTGAGCTGGAAGGGGCGGGGCAAGGGAGGTGCTGCCTCGGTGCGTCGGTCGGGCGTTAAAAACGAAAAGGGGAGGTGCGCGTTGACGCAGCCTCCGTTTCGTTCAAATCAAGTTGGCGTTTAGCGGCGTTCGTCGGTCATGCCTGACGGCAAACCCGACTCCCAGCCTTTAGGGCTATTCCAAGGGCGCTCCGACAAATGCTCTTCATTGGTGGCACAACCGGGAAGGAGGGGCACCACCAGGACGGCCAATAGGAACCCCAACAGCATCTTACTTCGCGAGGGCTTCATAACTCGTCATGACCTTGTCGCCGACGATCGCGTCGCCCTTCACCCAGTCCGACAGGAGATTGGCGACCGCGGAGCGGGATTCGACTCGGACCAATTGGACCTTGGCGACGAGATTTTCGCCGCGGGTCACGATCATCTTGCCGTTTTGGCGGAGACCGTCCTCTGAACCCTTATCCAGGGTGATGAACTGAAACTTGCTGTCGACGGCGGTGATCTGGGCGCGGACGTCGGGCATTTGGACTTCCGTCGTTCGGCCACGGTAGACGTCAAGTTCGTCGTTGAGGCGGGTGATCTCGCGGCCCATAACCTTCTTCTCGGCGGCGTACGCGTCGCGCTCGGCGATGAGGCGCTGTCCCTCGGTCTTCAAGGCGACGATCTGCTCCACTTTGACGCCGGTCGCATCCCATTGGGCGAGGCGCCGCTGGGCGATGTCCCGGGCTACGGTCGTCTCCTGGAGATCCTTCGCCGTTTTGGCGAGTTGACCTTCGACGTCATTGAGGGCGGCCGTTTTGACGGCGAGTTCCTGTTGTGTTGCCTCGAGTTCTTCCTTGGCAGCTTTTTCGCCCGCGACGGCCTTCTTTTCCGCAGCCTTAGCCTGGGTCGCCTCGGAAACGGCGGTGTCACGCTCCCCGCGTGTCGTGAGGAGGTTTTCGGATAGCGTGGTGACCTTGTCTTTAAGGACAAAGGAGAACACAACACCGGCCAACGAAACAGCCAGCGATAGAATGAGGAAAATGCGTAGCATGACGTCTTCCTGTAGATGCGACACGGAAGGCTAGGGGGGTATGGCAACAGGTGTCAATTGCCGAGAAGACGTTTGGAATCCTGAAGGTCCCGCTTCGGTGCTCTCCATTCAGCGGTTCCGGAAAGTGGGAAGAACAGATGAGGTAGTCTGCATCATGGCAACGGGTTAAGGAGATTCGCGTTTCGAAGGGAGATTCCTTTTCTTGCCTTTGGTTGGGCAAAGCGATATCTTGCCCTAGTAATTGGCTAAGGTTTTCCACCTCCGCCGCACTTCGACCCTGGCCCTGCGCCAGCGCCGGGACCGTCTCCTTCACTCGCTCCTGATTCCTCGCGATCTCCTACGCGCCTCGTTCGTTGAGCGTTTTACCACCTGTGGAAAGCCCAATTGCTGTTGTTCCCGCGGCGAGCGACACGGCCCGTTCTATTATCTCGCCGCAGGTCTTACTGCCGGCAATGTCCGCAAATTCCTGCTCAAATCCCCAGCCCAGCAGGCTGCCGCCCGTCACGGTGTCGCGGCCTATCGGGCGTTCTGGGATCAGCTTGAGGAATTTTCCCAGATCAATGCCGAACTGCTGCGTCGGGGCGAAACGCTGGATCCTCCGAGAACATGAACTTGCTCGGGCAGTTCTGGCATTACGTCGCCAAAGTCTTCGATCTGCCCCGTCGTCTGCGTGCCGTCCGCGATACCCGCCTCTACTCGGTCATTCCCACGCTGTGAACGCCGATCCGAAAACCGGATGATTCCAGCGGTTTGAAAACCGGGTATTCTTTCGGTGACGTCTTCTTCCGGCCATTCGCCGATCGATCTCTTCTTCCTTCTTCGTCCGTCTTCTTCGCTTGGTAGATTTTCCTGACCGGCACTGATTTCCAGATCGTGGCGCTTGGGATTTTCTTCCCTCGCCATGGCCGAGACCGCCCTCGCTCGCAAATGCCTCTGCTGTAACGAGTTGTTTCAGCCCGAACGACGCAATCTCCGGCATCAGAAGTTCTGTTTCAAGCCGACCTGTCGGCAGGCCAGCAAGCGCGAGAGCCAGCGTCGGTGGCTCGCTCAGCCGAGGAACAAATCCTACTTCCGAGGCCCCCAGAACGTCGCCCGCGTCCGGGAATGGCGTGCGGCCCATCCCGGCTATTGGCGCCGGTTGAGCAAAAAATCTTCCCCTGCGTTACAAGAAGTCTGCCCATCTCAACCTCCTCCAGTTGAACCGGTTGAACCTGGCCCAACGCAAGATCTCTCCCCTCATGCGTTACGAAATCTCTGCCAGGCTCAACTCCCTCTCATGCTGGGCCTTATGCATCAGCTCCTCGATTCACCGCTACAAGATGATATCCTCCCCTTCGCCCGCCGTCTGATAGCCAAGGGACAGGACAACAACTCGTGAGCGCCGATGTGGTCGCCTTCGAGCAGCCCCTTTACCCGGTTCTCGGTCTGGACTCCCCCGCGGCCACTCCCGTGGCTCGCTCCGGCGAACTCCGTTCCGCCGGCGACATCCTTCGCGCCGTTCTCGGTTCCGGGGGAGGTGCCGCGTGATTGACTTCCACACTTACCAACTCATCCATCAGCTCTGCGCGCGTGACGGGTTGTCGATCGCCCAGATCGCTCGCCAACTGGATCTCCATCCCGAAACCGTCTCGATCTGGTTCAAGCGCACGCGCTATGAGACGCGCAAACCACCTCGTCGCGCCTCCAAGCTCGATGACTTCCGGCCCGAGATCGTCCGGCTCCTTCACCATCATCCCTATTCCGCGCAACAGGTATTTCAGCGCCTGCGCGAAGCCGGTTACTCCGGGGGCATCACCCTGGTCCGCCGTCTAGTCAGCCAACTCCGACCTCCCACACCCAAGGCGTTCCTCACGCTCCACTTCCTTCCCGGCCAATGTGCCCAGGTCGACTGGGGACACGCCGGGTGGATCGTGTGTGGCAACACCCGACGACGGGTCAGCTTCTTCGTCATGGTCCTGGCATACAGTCGACGCCTTAACCTCGAGTTCAACCTCGGTCAGGCCATGGAGTTCTTTCTCACCGCGCACCAGAACGCTCTGGCCTACTTTGTGGGTGTTCCCGCCGAGGTCTGGGTCGACAACTGCAAGACCGCCGTCCTCGATCATCCCTGCGGCGGTCCCGTCACCTTTCACCCACGTTACGTCGGTCTGGCCCAGCACTACGGCTTCCAGATCAAGGCCTGCGCTCACCGTCAGCCCCAACAAAAGGGGCGCGTGGAGTCGGCCGTCGGTTACATCAAGGGCAACTTCCTCCGTGGTCTCGATCTTTCGAGCCTCGACGCCCTCAATGCCGCAGCTCGGCACTGGATGGAGAGCGTCGCCAACGTGCGTCTCCATGCCGAAACTCGCCAGTCTCCCCACGAACTCTTCGCCGAAGAGATCCCCAAACTCCGCCCCCTCACCCCGGCCTCCTACGACGCCGGTGTCCTGCTGGATGCCCCCGTCAAATCACGAGTCCGCGTCACCTTCGACTCCAACCGTTACATCGTTCCCTGGCGTTACGCCTCCCAACCCGTCCTTCTCAAGATCCGGCCCGACCGCCTTCTGATCTACCATCAGGATCGGCCCATCGCCGATCACGCCCTTTCCTTCGAACGCCACAAGGACGTGGATCTGCCGGAGCATCTCGAGGAACTCCTCGCCCAGAAGCGACAGGGACGTCGCCAACAACAGTTGGTTGCGTTCCTCGCTCTCTGCGCCGGCGCTGAAACCTACCTCAAGGCCCTTCAGCAGAAGCGGGTCAATCCTCACCATCACATCCAGAAGATCCTCGCCCTGGTCGAGTACTATGGCCGCGATCTGACCATCCGGGCGCTCGAGGACGCCCTCGCCTACGAAGCTTTTGGCGCTGAATACCTCGCCAATCTCCTGGCCCAACGCGCACGGCCTCACCGTGAACCCGGAGCCCTCCATCTCACCCGCCAGCAGGACCTCCTCGAACTCGACATCCCTCAACCCGACCTCTCTCTCTACGACTCCCAGCCGCCATCCCTCCTATAAAACCCGATCAACAACGTCTCAACCAACAACTCCAGACCCTCCACCTCCACGCCATCGCCGAACAGTACGCCGCACTCGCGACCTATGCCGCCCGCGACTCCTGGACCCACATCGATTATCTCGCCCGCCTTCTCGATGCTGAAAGCGTCCGCCGCGACCATGCCTCCCCTCACCGCCGCCCAGATCGCCCACCGCCTGGCCATCGAACTCAAGAAACTCCTCCGTCCATCCGTTCTTGTGATCGACGAACTTGGGTATCTGCCCATCGACAAGACCGGCGCCGATCTCCTATTCCAAGTGATCAGCCAGCGCTACGAACGAGGTTCCATTATCCTCACCACCAACCAGCCCTACAAAGCCTGGGCCAAGGTCTTCAACGACGACGCCACCCTCGCCTCCGCCGTTCTCGACCGCCTCTTGCACCACGCCGGAACCATCGTCATCGAGGGAAGGAGCGATTGCATGAAAGACCAGATCGAACCCACCCCCTGAACCTGCTCACCCGCCCGCTTTCGCTCCGGACCACGCCGCGCGCCCTCATGTTCCACACCCGGTTTTCAAACCGCTGCTTTTACCCGGTATCCTCACCGCTGCGCACACTTCCTGCACCATGGCCGTCCTCGAGCCCTCTACACCAACCGGCTCGCGCTCTTTGGCTATCAATCCTCCACGGACGGCGGTGATCCACGCTCCAAGTTCCAGCGGGCCCTCACGGCGTTGGGCATTTCGCATCTAGTCGCTCCGAGCCAGGAAGCCAAAGGAAAGATCGAGCGCCGCTTCGGCACCTTTCAAAATCGCCTCGTCACCTTGTTGGCCTTCGAGCGAGTTACCCATTACGACGCGTCCCAAGACATCCTCGACTGGGAGGTCGAACGTCAGAACCGCACCGTATGCCGGACCACCGGCCTCTCCCCCGACGAGGCTTGGACAAAGGCCCGAGCCGATGACCGCGATGCCATGCGTACCGCTCCTGAGGTGAGCCTCCTCGATCTTCACCTCGCCCTCCATTTTGGCCGCCGCCGCAACGCCGATCACCAGATCGACTTCCCAGGCCGCAGCTGGGAAATCGCACCCACCCTCCGCCACACCGTCACCGTCATCCACCATCCCAACCGCCAGTTCAGGGTTGTCACCACACCCTGGAAACCACCGGAAAACCGCTGGTCCGATGTGCTCGCCAAGTACTCCCTCTGACCCAGTCTCCTTTTGTTCCCCCAACAAGTCTCCTTTTGAACTCCCGCCGACATTCCGAAGACTTGACGTTGGCTTGGGCAGGCCCCTAGTTTGCTTCCCCGGGTCGGTGGCCGTAGCTCAGCCTGGTTAGAGCTCCAGATTGTGGATCTGGTTGTCGCGGGTTCAAATCCCGTCGGTCACCCCATCTTTCCCGTTGGTTATCAGATAGTTACAGTTTGTTCCTGGAAAGTGCATGACGAGAGTATGACAGTTCGTCATTAACTTCCGCCGAGAAAGCTAAACGCGCCGCCTCAGGAAAGCCGGTCGAGGTTCGCGTCGGTTCCTTTTCTTCCCGCATCTATTCCACCCCCGTCCGGGGAAAAGAACGCTTCACGCTGGTTTGCACGGACCGATCCACGCCGGTCCACGGCCGACTCCGGGAAACGTTTGGGGATTTCGGGTCCGCCAAACGCCGCGGTGAAGATGTCGCCCTAAACCTTCAGAGCGGGGACACCGAAGCCGCTGGGTTCACTGGGGGCCGATCGAGCGCGATTTGCATCCATTCTCGAAGCCCTTCGACCCACGGGAGTCCTCGCGGAGGTTGCCGCCGAGCAATACGCGGAGGCCCATGGGATTGTCAAAGGCCGCTCTGTGGTGGACGCGGCGCGGGAATACGCCCGCCGGCACCGCACCGACCTCCCCGCGGTGGCAGTCGCCGATGCGGTCACCTCATTCATCGAAGATCGCACCAAGGCGAAGGCATCCGCCCGTTACCTGAGCGACCTTCGCTCCCGTCTCTCCCGTGGGTTTGCAGCCAAGAACATCGTCAACCTGGGGGACCTTACGCCGGACCGCATCCGGGAATGGCTCGAAACCGAGACAGGCGGGACCCGGAACTTCAACAACAATTTTGCCACGGTTCGGCGGGAGTTCAAAAGGAGACTTGTTGGGGGAACAAAATGAGACTGGGTCAAAGGGAGTACTTCGCGAGGACGTCGGACCAGCGATTTTCCGGTGGTTTTGGGGGTGTGGAGACAACCCAGATCTGACGGTTGGGATGGTGGATGACGGTGACGGTATGGCGGAGGGTGGGTGCGATTTCCCAGCTCCGGCCGAGGAAGTCGATCTGATGGTCGGCGTTGCGGCGCCGGCCGAAATGGAGGGCCAAGTGGAGATCGAGGAGGCTCAGATCAGGAGCAGGACGCATGGCATCGCGGTCCTCGGCTCGGGCCTTTGTCCAAGCCTCGTCTGGGGAGAGGCCTGTGGTTCGGCACACGGTGCGGTTCTGACGTTCGACCTCCCGGTCGAGGATGACTTGGGCCGCGTCGTAATGGGTAACTCGCTCGAGGGCCAACAAGGCGACGAGGCGGTTTTAAAAAGTTCCGAAGCGGCGCTCGATCTTTCCTTTAGCCTCCGGGCTCGGAGCGACCAGATGCGAAATGCCCAACGCCGTGAGGGCCCGCTGGAACTCGGAGCGTGGATCACCGCCGTCGGTGGAGGATTGATAGCCAAAGAGCGCGAGGCCGTCGGTGTAGAGAGCCCGAGTACGGCCATGGTGCACGAAGGCCCGCCGGAAGTGTTCGAAGTGGCTCCAGGTGGTGTCGGTGGGGACGAAGGAGGCTCCGAGGTATTTGCGGGAGTGGTCATCGACGGTGAGCAGAAGGGTCTGCTTGTCGTCGGCCTGCCACCAGGCGTGGATGGAAGAGTCGTGCTGCCAGAGCTCGCCGATGGCGGAACGTTGCCAACGCCGTTTGGGCTTGGGAACGGGAAGAGCTTGGCGGACGAGATTGGGAAAGTGGGAGCGGGAGTAGGCGGCGACCGATTTGCGGTCGCGCAGGAAGGAGAAGCGCTCGGCGAGTTCGTCAGCGACGAGTTGGAAATTGGGTGGGCGCTGGAGGGGCAGAAAGGCCTCCAGGAAGCGTTGAACCTCAACCGGCCATACTTCGTGATATTGCCACCTGAAACACGAGGAGTGAAGCCCAGGGGCTTGTGGAGCCATGCCAAGCGGAGGCGGAAAAGATGGGATCGGCTGATACCGAGGAGTTCGGCGGCGTGGGTGGAATCGATCTCCCCCCGGTGGAACGTCTCGATGGTCTGGAGAACGAAATCCGGGGTGAGGCGCTTGGCGAGTTGATGGGACTTTTCAGAAGCTCATCGGGCCCGCCGACCACCGCCGGGGCGAGGCATTTCGTCGTCCTCCGCTACGCTCCGGCCTCCTCAATGCCTCGCCCCGGCGGTGAAGCCCTCCACAGTCTCATTTTGAACTCCCGCCAGTCTCCTTTTGATCCCACCCCGATAGAACCCTTTTATGGAAGGCCATATGCCTGAGTGGCCGGCGTGGTCTGCCGCCAGGTCCCCGGTGTTCCGCTCGCCGTGCAGAAGAACTCCGCGCCGTTCTGGTCGCGCCACAAATCGCACACGGTCCACGCACCCGAGGTTGGGGGGCCGTTCAGGGTGTTGGGGCTGCCATTCTGGTAGGTGGGAACGCGGCGGAAAAGTTCATCCGAGGCGATGACCCAGTTTTGCTGGGACAGGGCAACGAAACTGGCGGCGTCGGTGACGTTGAACAGGCGTCCGGGGGCAATGGTGCTCATGTTTTCCTCACGGTGATCTCGTCGAAGTTCATGCTCCGCAGGCCGGCCAACGAGTAGAAGGCTCGGCACTTGAAGTCGGTCTC